>MAAC01018019.1_pt1 | contig 16448 bp, 9 predicted proteins | sample 1115981 | NCBI WGS metagenome assembly MAAC01 (sample SAMN04961126, study PRJNA320927) | seawater metagenome | isolation source: sample BD02T64 sea water enriched with oil for 64 days | place: USA:Gulf of Mexico | collected 2013-07-27 | reverse complement strand
GCCTGGTGCTTAAGCCATTTTACGACGTCTTCAACCTCTTCATCTGTCACCAGTGGTCCGTGTACACGCTGGATGCGACCTCCCTGTCCCATGTGCAGCATGTCCCCTCGTCCCAGGAGCTGTTCAGCCCCTTGTTCGCCAAGGATTGTACGGCTGTCGATCTTGGAGGTGACGTTAAAACTGATACGGGTTGGGAAGTTGGCTTTAATTGTACCTGTAATGACATCAACAGAGGGGCGTTGGGTTGCCATCATGATGTGGATGCCAGCTGCGCGAGCCATCTGCGCAAGGCGTTGGATCGTCGCTTCAATATCTTTACCTGCGACGAGCATCAAATCAGCCATCTCATCGACAACCACCACGATGTAGGGAAGAGCCTTCATGTCAAAGGGCTGTTCTTCATTAATCGGCTGCCCCGTTTCCGGGTCAAACCCGGTTTGAACTTTACGGGTTAAAACTTCTCCGTTTTTACGGGCCTCTTCCATGCGGGCGTTATAGCCATCGATGTTGCGAACGCCGAGGCGTGACATGGCCCGATAGCGATCTTCCATCTCGCGCACAGTCCAGTTGAGAGCAACAACGGCCTTTTTAGGTTCAGTGACAACAGGGGCCAGTAGATGAGGGATGCTGTCGTAAACAGAGAGCTCCAGCATCTTGGGGTCAATCATGATGAATTTACATTCATCCGGGGTAAATCTGTAGAGCAATGACAGGATCATCGCATTGACGGCAACTGACTTACCAGATCCTGTGGTACCAGCAATCAGAAGGTGAGGCATCTGGGCAAGATCAACGATAGAAGGAAGGCCGCCAATGTCTTTTCCAAGAATTATGGGGAGCTTCCCCTTATCTTTCTCGTAGTCGGCAGAGCCCATAAGCTCTTGAAGATAAACAGTTTGCCTTTTACTGTTTGGGAGTTCGATGCCAATTGTTGTGGAGCCGGGAACAACGGCGACACGCACGGATATCGCGGACATGGACCTTGCGACATCGTCGGCAAGTCCGACCACGCGGCTGGTTTTTGTTCCAGGTGCGGGTTCAAGTTCATAACGGGTGACAACGGGGCCGGGGCGAATGGTGACTATTTCACCTTTTACCCCAAAATCGTCGAGCACAGTTTCTAATAGCCGTGCTGTTTTCTCCAGCGCATCCTTACTCATATTATCCTTCCCGGCATCATCGGGTGGATCGCTGAGTATGGATATTGGCGGAAGTTCGTATTCACCTTCATTGCTGCTCAGGTTAAGGCGTCCCTGTTCTTCTGCCTTTGCCCGTTTGCTTTGCTTGGTAGATTTTGTCGTCGTTTCTACCCTCGAGGCCAACCCTGGTTCGTCTTCAAGAACGGGCTCTATACGGTCTTTTGTTGCCCGTTTGCGAATGGCTTTATTTCGTTTGGCTCTAATGGTTGGTTGGGGAGTGTCCTGTAGATCTGCATTTCCAAAAGGATTTTTTGGAGAGAAGACTTTTCGAATTTGGCCTGCCGAAGTTACGCCAAAGATTAAGCCTTTGCCGATCATTCTCCATTCTTGACGGTTGAGGGCAATACTGTAGAGAAAGGCTGGAATAGTGGGGATCAAGGCTAAGAGCGCAATGATCCAGTTGGGGAGTGATGTGTAGGCTTGTATCTGGTCTATGCCGATCTGCCCCAAAGTACCACCTAAGCTGGCGGGTTGCCCTTCCCCGAGCCAGCCTTCCATGCCTGGCAGGGCGGTAAGGATGAGCGATAGGCCGATCAGCATTATGGGAAGAGCCAAAACTCTTGCCCAGGGCCTTTTTAAGGAATGATCTTTGACGCAACGCCAGCACCAAATGCTTAAAACCATGGGGATGCTATAGACGGACAAACCAAGAAATGTCAGTGAAAACCCGGAAACCTTTGCCCCCAAGAGGCCGAAAAGGTTACTGACCGGACCGTCGACAGCTCTATTGAACCCGGGATCATTTGGGTCGAATGAGATGAAGGCGAGGGCGAGGGATAATCCAAGAATAAGTAATCCTGCGCCTACTATTTCGATTATTCTACGTCGGAAGAAGGTCCCGGTACCTTCAGGAAGGAGTTGAACGCCTCCTGTTTTTGCAGAGCGAGCCATTAGGCGATGTCTCCTTTAGAGCCCTGAGCAAGAACATCTCTTATTTTCATAAGAGCGATTGCCATATAATCAGCATCATAGACGAGGGCCAAGCGAATATAACGATCGCCGGGAGTAGAGCCTGTCTTATCCCTGTGACTCATGTAGGCACCCGGCATAACGCGGATGCCAGCTTCTTGCCATAGTTCTTTTGTGGTTTTAACGCCATCCCCAACTTCAAGCCAAAGGCAAAAGCCGCCCTTGGGGACTTCAACAGGAATTGTGCCGCTTAAAATTTCCTCGGCGAGTTTGAAATTCTGTTGGTAGCGTATACGGTTTTCAATGACGTGCTCCTCGTCTTCCCACAGGCGTGTGCCAGCAGCTTGCACGGGAAGAGGGACGCCCGCGCCACCAACCTGACAGGTGGTGTTGATCATTGATATCCATTTTTCGTCACCGGCAATAAATCCACAGCGTAAGCCAGCAGCGCTTGAACGTTTGGATAGAGAATGAAAAATGAGAACGTTTGAGAGATCACCACTCAAATCCCCGCCCAGATCAGCGACAACTTCGAGAGCAGAATGTGGTGGCGTATCTGTATATATTTCTGCGTAACACTCATCAAATGCGACGACAAAATTGTATTTTCTGGCCAGATCAATGAGGGCGCGAATTCTTTGTGGGTCGGCAACAGCTCCTTCCGGGTTTGAAGGGCTGCAAAGAACACAAAGTTCGGTGCGTTTGAGGATATCTTCGGGCACTTTGGTGTAATCGGGAAGATAGCCACTTTCACGTGTTGCATTTACCGTAACAACTTCAGCACCCGCAGCTGCAGCGGCACCAGTATAAACCTGATAGCTGGGATTAGGTATTAAGAAGACGGGGGCTTCTTCTCCTGCTTTGGTAAGCGGTAGTACGGTCAAGGCCGTCATGAACAAGCCTTCGCGCGTACCAGGGACACCTATAATGTGTTTCGCTGGGTCAATCATTCCCTGGGGAAGGTTATAGCGCCTTTCCATCCAGTCACGACAGGCACTGAGGTAATCTACGGTTCCCTTTGACAGAGGGTAACGAGACCATCCTGCAGCAGCTTCTGATATGATCTTTGCGACAAAGCTTGGGGGTTGGGTTTGAGGTTCGCCAATGGAGAGGTTAATGGGCTTGCCATCCGACAGGGGAGACCGACCAGGAGGGGTATCACTCAATAGGGCTGAAAGCCGCGTAAAGGGGTGAATTTCCTGAAGCTTCTGACGATCGACAAAATGACGGGTGATCACAGTAGTTATTAACCTCTAACTCTTATGCCGGGTGCGGCGAGAACAAACTGAACCTATAAATACCAATTCGGGCGGGAGCGTGGCTAGAGAAAAGAAACGATAATTTAAAATGAACATAAAAAAACCGCCTGTTGCGGGGGGCAACAGGCGGTAAGTTAAGGCCCTGCTAGGAAAGAGCTCGGATAGCGGTCTGCAGGGCCTAAGGAGAAAGAGGTGCCTTGAAAGGGGAATCAAGACACCTCTGGTGGTTTCACACAGCTTCGTGAAACCACCTGCGTCAGTTGAGAGACTGAGTTTAAATTAAACGAGTTTTTGAGAACCTCTGCCAAACTCGGGATAAGCTTCCAGTCCGAGTTCGCTTACGTCCAAACCGTTGTATTCTTCTTCCTCCGAAATCCGAATTCCAACCGTTGCTTTGAGGGCAAACCAAACGATTGCACTGCAGATAACGGTAAAGGCGCCAATGGCAACGATCCCGGTAAGCTGCGAGGCAATGTCGCCGGAACCGAAGATACCAACAGCCAGAGTGCCCCAGATACCGGCGCAAAGGTGTACAGGGATTGCGCCAACGACATCATCGATTTTCAGGCGATCGAGAAGAGGTACGGCAAAGACAACGATTGCTCCGCCGATGCCGCCGATAATGACGGACATGTAAGCGTGGGAAACATCAGGACCAGCAGTGATTGCAACAAGGCCTGCAAGCGCGCCATTTAAGGCCATTGTCAGGTCGATCTTTTTGTAAAGAATCTGGGTCAGTGACATGGCGACAACAACACCGGCAGAAGCGGCAATGTTTGTATTTACGAAAACGATAGCCATTGCAACAGCATCAGCAGCAGAACCCAGAGCAAGCTGTGAGCCGCCGTTGAAACCAAACCATCCCATCCAAAGGATGAATGTTCCCAGCGTTGCGAGAGGAAGGTTGGATCCCGGGATTGGCTTTACTTTGCCATCGGCTGAGAACTTGCCTTTGCGCGGACCGAGGATGATTGCACCGGTGAGCGCTGCCCAACCGCCGACAGAGTGAACGATACTGGAGCCGGCAAAGTCACTGAACCCGAGCTCGGACAACCAGCCGCCACCCCAGCTCCAGGAAGCTTGAATTGGATAGATGATTGCGGTCAGAACGCAGATAAAGATCATGAAGGGCCAGAATTTGATACGTTCAGCCAGTGTGCCTGAAACAATGGATGCTGTTGCTGCAACAAAAACCATCTGGAAGAACCAGTCAGACATGACTGAATAACCACTTGATGTTACCGCAGTAATCATTTCTTCGGTTGTCGCATCAGCAGAAAGGAGAGCGAATTCAGCATCGCTTGAATCATAAAGGAAGGAGAAGGTGCCGATAAAGCCGCTGAAGCTACCTTCTGAAACGCCAGTATAAAGCAGGTTGTAACCTACCAGATAGAACGTCAGGCCTGCGACTGAATAAAGCGCGATATTCTTAAGGCAGATTGCTGCGGTATTTTTACTGCGAACGAGGCCAGCTTCGAGCATGGCAAAGCCTGCGGCCATCCACATAACCAGAACGCCGTTTACGAGAAATGAGAAGGTATTGAATACAAAAGCTGTTTCTTCAGTGACGGCAGCTTGAGCAGGTAGGGCGAATAACATCAGAGCAACTGAAGAAGCGCCGAGGGCGGCAACTTTTTTTCTGGGATTGAGAAAGCTGGACATTGTTTTTTCCATTTTTTGCGTTCTGGGACTACCTGATTAAATCCAAGAAACGTGCCAACTTTAAAATTACGATAGTATTTAATTAAAACAGCAGGTTAGTTGTTGTATATGGCATTCGAACATGATGGTTGATTGTGCGTTTTTGATAATTGATGCCTAATTATTAATCAACACTTAGGTAGTGATTAATAATTAGGCATCAATTATAGTTTGTTTTTATAATGTAATTTCAGGATCTTTTTCTACAGATATTCTTGATAGATTTTTGATAGGTATTTGCACGAATTGAACAACGGAAACAATCGCTGTAAATAAGGCATCTAAGCATTTCTTGCGCTGGACACTGTCTATCAGAGGTCCTACCGTGAGAGCGGATAATTTTTATTAGGGAAGAAATCAGTATTGACCTGCCTCGGATGGATCTCGAACCTTTTACGAAGCTCTAAAAAACTCCAATACTTTTCTTTTAAGAGTTTCTGCTTGGCGCCTGCGTTGGCAATAGTGGCGGGGTTTGTGTTGGTCGATCCTGTCCAGGCACAAAGTCAAAACGCTTCTGAAGTCGTGACAAACGTTGCCTTAACCTACGAAGTTAGTATTTCTGACGAGAATTTATCTGATGGGGGTTTAATGGAACTCCTGTCTCAATCCTCCCGTCTTGAACAACTCAAAGATAAGCCACCCTCAAGTTTAGCTGCTCTTAAGCGGCGTGTCCGGGAAGATCAGGATAACTTTGACAAAGTTTTACGTTCTGAAGGATTCTACGATAACAAAATTACCTTTGATGTCGATGAAACTGAAAATCCAATTAAGGTTTCTTTTCTGATCGATCCGGGCCCTCTGTTCCATATTAGCAAATTTGATATCCGTTTTATATCAGGTCGCTTGATTCCCGATGCTCTTAAGTTATCAGATCTTGGGATTGCTTTTGGTATGGTTGCGCGCTCAGAAGACATTATAAGCGCACAAAATCAGGCGATGATTATTCTGGCCGATCACGGGTATCCCGATGCAAAAATTGCTGATCAGGAAACTGTTGTCGATTTTGCTACCCAAAAAATGGAAACCACCCTGATTTTAAACGAAGGTCCACGTTTGGTCATGGGAAACCTACAGTTTGAAGGTTTGAAAACCATCGAAGCCAGCTATTTGGTAAAGTTGGCAAGATGGAAAGCAGGGGTACTTTACAATGCCAAGGTTATTGACGAACTACGTCGAACGTATCTGCATACAGGATTATTTGAAGCCGTGCATCTGAAGCCTCGTGATGGCACTGGAGATAGTGGTGTCGAACAGGTGGGAACAGGTGTCACACCGATTATTCTCAACTTTGTCGAACGAGATCACAAGTCTATTGGATTGGGTGCAAGCTTTTCGACCAGTGAAGGAGCAGGGACACAGTTCTTCTGGGAAAACAGAAATATTTTTGGCGAAGGTGAAAAGCTAAGAGCTGACCTTACTGTTGCCGAGATTCGGCAGCAATTTAAGGTCGGGTTTGTTAAGCCGAACTATCTCCGCCTTGATCAGAGTTTTCATAGTGATGTTAATCTGAGACGGGAAAATACCGAAGCTTATGAAGAACAATCTATTAGTGCTACTGCCGGGTTGGAAAGAAAGTGGCGAGACAATTGGATCGTGGGCGCAGGCCTTTCGTTCGAACTTTCTGAAATTCAAGATGAAGACGATACCGAAAACTTTACTTTTGCCAGCTTACCTTTAAGCGCGAGATATGATTCGACGAACGACTTACTTGATCCAACCAAAGGGTTTCGTTTTGGAACAACAGCTACGCCTTATCTGGGCCTGGACGCAACATCTCCGAATTTCCTCCGCGCCGAGATTGATGGCTCTACCTATTACTCCGTATTGAAGGACGATAAACTTGTTTTGGCTGCACGCGGTAAGGTGGGTGCGATAGCAGGCGACAGCGCACGCGATATTCCGGCGACTAAAAGGTTTTATGCAGGCGGCGGCGGTTCTATCCGGGGATATGAACATCAGACAGTTGGTCCGCTGAATTCTAGCGACGACCCCGTTGGTGGTCGTTCTGTGATTGAGGTGGGCGCAGAGGCCAGAATAAAGGTTACCGAAGATATAGGTTTGGTGCCTTTTATCGAAGGTGGCAATGTCTATGATAGTGTCGTTCCAGATTTTTCCGAAAATTTCCAGTGGGGGGCAGGCCTTGGTTTGCGCTACTATACAGCCATTGGCCCTATTCGGCTTGATGTTGCAGTTCCTCTGAACCGCCGTGAAGATGTTGACGATGCTTTCCAGTTTTACATCAGCATTGGCCAGGCCTTCTGAGATGAAGCCTGGTAGAATAAGAACCATTGCTGCTGTTACATTTACTCCTTTGATATTTGTATTAGCACTTCTGGCGGGCCTTTATCTTTATTTACAAACGGATAATGGCCGTGAGACCGTTGCGAGACAGATTGAGCAGGTGGTTTATGATCCTGAGGGGCTTTCCCTTGAGGTTGGCCATATTCAGGGTAATCTTTTTTCGAGCTTTTCTCTAAGTCGTCTCCTGTTAAGAGATCCCTTAGGAGATTGGCTTGAAATCAAAAATGTTTCACTGGACTGGTCGCCTTTGGCACTTCTTGGTGGCAAGCTAAAAATCAACAGGGTTTTGCTATCGTCTCTTGATCTGAAACGCGAACCTGTCATTCCTGCTTCAACGCAAGAGGAAGAGAGCAGTGGCTCATTCCTGCCTTTACCGATAGACATCAGCCTTACTGAAATTCAGTTGGCGGAAGTTCATATCGCTGAATCTGTTTTAGGGCGTGAGGCGCTTTTAAGATTATCAATGAATCTCAAAAGTGAGGTTGAAGGCGTTATTCGTAGCTCATTGGATGTTATCCAGCTTGATGCTCATGAAGGTTCCGTCACAGCTAAGGTTGAATACGACCCCAAAGCAGAAACCCTATCTGTTGATGTAAAATTGATAGAACCCGAAGGGGGCTTAATCGCCCGGGCTCTTGATTTGCCCAACTATCCCGAAATCAATGTGAATTTTATTGGGCAAGGTCCCATAAATGATTGGAACGGAGAGATCGACGCGCAGGCGGGGTCTCTGTTCAGCGGCGATTTGTCTCTACATAGTTCAGGTCATAATTTTGGAGAGGCCGGAGATGAGAACAGCATAAACCTAAAACTTTCTGGTGGCGTACAGTTAGACAAAGCTTTGGCGTCTTCAATTCCGTTGATAGATGACAGACGGGCGACTTTGGATGCCCAACTTTTCTGGGATCATGAAAAAAATCTTGTGAGTTTGATTTCATCCCAAATCAAGAATACTGCGCTTGATATCGCTATGGTTGGGGCGGTGGATCTGGAGCAAGGTACTCTGGATTTCAATGTAAGCAGCAATTTGTTGCAGCCCTCAGAGCTGAACAGGCTGATAGCTCCGGCGACCCTTTCTCGTGGTAATCTTGATTTGGATGCAACGGGCACTTTCCAGAACATCAATCTTACCGCAACCTTTCAGGCCGGGGGTGTGGCGCTGGATGAAACGCTGACGGTGGGAGACGTTATTGGGAGTATCAGCTCTGACCTTCTTCTAGATCATATGGAAACCATTCCTGTTACTGGCTCAGTTGCTCTGACAGAGATTAGCGGCTTACCGCCAGAAGCTGCAGGGTTGCTTGGGCATAATTTGCGGTTGGAGTTGGATAGTGTCTACATCCTTGAAAGTGGCTTGCTCAACATTCCTTTGTTACGGGCACAGGGTGAGCGCCTCAGTGCCAATATAAGGGCGGCACTTGCAACCCGCGAAAATACAGCCAGTGCCGAGGTTTCGCTCTTTGTTGATGACCTTTCTTCTGTTGCTCCGGTACAGGGAAAGCTTTTGGCAAAGGCAAGCTTGCAAAGTTTGAATATCGCAAGTGAGATGAGCGGGAAAATAACTTTGCAAGCGCAACAGCTTGATTTGAACAATCCAGATATTCAGGCCCTTGTTAGTTCCGAACCTGCAATGACAGCGGATGTGAACCTCTCGGATGAAAGTTTACAAATAACCAGTGTTGCGTTGGCTCTACCAACAGCAACGCTTGGTGGATCAATAGAGTTTCCTTTGAATTTCGAGAGCCTTTCCGGGGAAATTGAAGCCGTTATGGAAGACCTCGGATCTCTCAATAAGTTGGCAGGGATTGATCTTAAGGGAGCGGCAAAATTGAAAAGCACCCTGAGCGGCCCGCTTTCTGATCCTGAGCTACGCGGAACCTTTTTGATCAGTGATCTCAATCTGGAGCAAAACGCATTAGGCAATCTTGAAACCAGCTATCAGGCCAAAAATCTTGCAAGTGGTGCAGAAGGAACCTTTGAAGTTCGTCTTGCTTATCCTCGGGTACCCACTGATCTGGCGTTGGCATTTTCTCTGCCCGGATATACCGAACTTAAGCTGAGTGATATCAACTTAAAAGCACTGACAAGCAGTGTTTCAGGAGCTTTAACCATTCCTTTTGACGGGATGCCAATTACGGGTGGACTAAAGGGAAATTTACCAGATCTCGCGTCATTGGCGGATGTTTTTGACATTGAAGCTCGAGGGAACGGGATTGCGGATGTGACCTTAAGCAACAAGCAGGGCCAGCAACACCTTGCGCTTGACCTTACCGGGAGAAATCTCTCGGCTGCTGCTGATGGCCCGGTTATTAAATCATTCACGATGGCAGTGACTTCTACAGGAGATTTGAGCGATCCCGCGCTTGTCATAACAGCCAAAGCGTCTGATATCTCTGTTGGGGATCGGGTCGTTGAACAGGTTGGCTTTGCGGCTCAAGGAAAAATAAAGAACGCTGAGTTTACTTTTGGCCTGAGTAGTTCAAGCAAACCTGCACTCCAATTGAAAGGGCAGGGTGAATTTTCCCTTCCGGCGTCAAAACAGATCACGGCGACAAAGTTTCAAATTTCAGCTTTGAACGGTAGCCTTGCCCAAAAGGAAATTATTCTTCGTACGCCTCTTGCTTTGATTCAAGATAAAGGCGTTACACGTATAACGCCCTTTGAACTTTCATTTGATCGTGGAACTCTTACAGGATCAGGTGAATTGGGCGAGAAGAGCGCCACAGCGGACTTGAAAATAAGAACTTTTCCCCTTGATTTGTTGACACTCGTTGCGCCGGAATTAGAGATCACAGGTACGCTTGAGGGGGATGCCAGAGTTGTCCTTATGCCGGAAAACAATCAGGGTCAGTTTTCACTAACAGCTGCAAACGTTCAACTGGCTGGCGATGAGAATACATCTCTGCCACCTTTGACAAGTCGCCTTACAGCAACTTTGGACAAGGGGCGGGTTGATTTTAAAAGCCAGGTCACTGGCCTGGAACCTTCTACAATTGAGGCTTATGGCTCTGTGCCTGTCACTATTGGCTTTACGCCACTTACCTTTGATTTACTGGACGATCAACCTGTCACTGGTGGGTTGAAGGTTGATAGTGATATCAAAAATCTCTGGCGTTATCTAGCCTTGGACACTCAAGACATGACCGGGCAATTATATGTTGATACACAATTCTCAGGAACGCTTTTGAATCCTCAGATTTCTGGCGGTGCAAAAGTAACCAAAGGCCGTTATGAGAATGTCGAATTCGGTACTCTACTTCGGGAGCTCGAGTTGGAGGCGACTATCCAAAATAACCAAACTTTGCTGCTGAAGGCTGCTGCCAGGGATAATAAGGACGGATCACTTAAAGCAGGCGGAACAATCGGATTTCAAGATCTCTTGAACCCTCTGGTTGATCTGAACATTCAGCTCACTAACCTCACTGCTTTGGACCAAGATCAGATTTCTGTACAAACCGATGGTAATATTGAGATTAAGGGCACTCCAGCCGGACTGACAGTTGCTGGTGACGTTACGACGCGTGAAATTAATATCAATATTGGTAGTGCTGTTGCCCCCAGCGTTGTCAGTCTTGACGTTACGGAGAAAAATCGTCCTGGCGCTATTGTTTCTTCTGACAAAAAAGAAGAAGAGCCGCCCTCTAAAGTTGCTCTAGATCTTGTATTGAGCATGCCGCGTAAGGTTTTTATTCGGGGCAAAGGCCTTGATTCAGAATGGGAGGGTCAATTTACCATAAAGGGAACCGCAGATACCCCGGTGATCGAAGGATATTTGAGCCCGGTGCGGGGTTTGTTTTCTTTTGCGGGGAAGGACTTTGAACTGCAAAAGGGAAAGATTACCTTGCTTGGAGGGACAGAAATTGATCCTGAACTTAATCTTTCAGCGATCTATGAGGCGGGTAATGTAACCGCTGTTGTGTCTATCAATGGTACTACTACTAACCCAAAGGTCAGTTTCTCATCCCCTGATGGACTGCCCGAAGACGAAGTGCTCTCTCAAGTACTCTTTGGTAAAGCGGCTGGTAAACTTTCTCCGATAGAAGCTCTTCAGCTTGCCTCTGCTATAGCTTCGCTTTCAGGTAAAATTAATTCAGGAGGGGGAATCGTTGATTTTGCCCGTGAAACCCTTGGCGTAGATGTTCTTTCAGCAGGCACGAACAGTGAAACGGGAGATGCGCAGGTTAGTGTTGGCAAATACATTAATGATTCTATTTATGTTGGCGTTGATCAGGGCGCGAGTACGGGCAGTACCCGCGCCAAAGTTCAGATTGAACTTACGCCAAATATAACCTTAGAAAGCGAAACAGGACAGACAGCTGACAGTAAAGTTGGTGTTTTCTGGAAATGGGATTATTGAATCAGCCCATGAATCCTTATGAATGAAATTTAGACTATATTGTATAGAGCTTCACTCTCACTTATTAAGCGGTTGCCATGGCTCATTTTCACGAGCCAATTGAGAGGAATTCCTTTTTCGGTTCCGATACCATGAGCAGCACCCATCATGGCCCCGATAAAGGGAGCGCGACCAGCTGAATCACCTCCGGCCATGATGTTGAGCTCAATGGCTGCTTGGTAATTGTCTGTGTGGGTGAGAATGTGAAAAGCAGTGGGGATTGATTGGTGGAGACTACAGGCTCGACCAAAGTGACCTGCGATGCTGATCGAATCTGTATTGTTGGTTGTCAGGGCTTCATTGATCAAGGCTTTGGCTTCGTTCCCGGCCTGGTTCTCGGCTTCTGCCATCCCGGCTTCTAGACCAGCAGAGAGTTCCCCCTCACTTAAAGTCGCTCTAAGAGCGGCTGCAACAATTTGAGCGTAATGGACTGCGTTATCATTATTGTTTGTGACCCGGACCGCTTTTTCTATTTCGCCTCTGAAATCGGTATTGTTGGACAAGGCGGTAAGAACAAGCGGCGGTAATTTGCTCGCTGCTGGATTTTGGTCATCATCGGCCCCTGATGGATCAACTTGTCCTTGGACCAGATTTTCGAGAGTGATCCTGGTCGGTTTGTCAATATAGCCCTTATAGCCGCCGCCGGGACCAAAATGAGCAATAAAACCTTTTTGATAATCCTCCAGATCTAGTTTGCCACCTGTTCTGAGTAGGGATTGGTGTAGAACCCTTGTGGACTCACCGTACTGTGTCATATCACCCACGGCTTTCATGCCATGATAATGATCTCTGCCGGGAGGCTGAAAAGCTGCTGTACCGCCAGACGTGCGAATACGATCTGCGATTTGTTCAGGATCATAAATCCAGTGAAGTCCCAGACTTGCTGCATCGGCGATATAACTTCCGAGTAAAAAGGCTAGAGTTCTTTCTTGAGAAATCATGAATTGGGTTTCCTATGATGAAAACAAAAGGTGGCGATCAAAAGATAATGGTCAAAAAGGAGTGGCAACTTGAGAGGCTAGATTTAAATGAGGTGGTATTCGTCGTTATCGTTTTCCACAATTACCTCTTCAAATTTAGGTGATATTGTCGCAAGGTACTGCTTCAAATCGATTATCTTTTGGCAAAGGGCATATTCCCTTTTATATAAGAGAGCAGCCTTCGAATTTGACAGGCGACCTTTATCGCGAGTTCGCTGGTAATACCGTTATTTTATGAAAGAGACCGGCTCAAAGCATGGCTGAAAAAGACATATCCGTTGAAGTTTTGATCGTTGGTGGTGGGCTCGTGGGGCTCACGCTTGGTGTTGCCATTGCCGGAGCAGGGCTTGAAGTTGCCGTGGTGGACCGCGAGCAACCCTCGACACAAAAGGCTTCTCCTTTCGATGGTAGATCTTCTGCAATTGCATTGGGGTCTCAACGTGTTTTTGATCAGATTGGCCTTTGGGATGGAATGTCTTGGGCGGCGGAAGCGATCCGTTATATTGAAATCACCGATGGTCAGATTGATCGCGGCGCTTCTCCCTTGTCGATGTCCTATGACTTTAGTGAAGTCGGGGATATGCCGATGGGGTGGATCGTTGAAAATCGCGCTATTCGCCTTTCCACGCATGCAAAAGCTGCTGAACTGAGTACCTTGCAGCATATGGCGCCGCACTCTGTAACTGATCTTGAAAGAGATAAAAGGGGTGTTCGCGCTGTACTCGATGATGGGACCGTAATTAAAGCTCGCCTTGTCATCGGGGCTGACGGCCGTGGGTCTCAACTCCGTAAAAGCGCTGGTATCAAGGTTACGGATACGGATTATAAGCAAAACGGTATCGTTTGCACTGTCGTGCACGAGAAACCGCATAACGGTATTGCTTTCGAACATTTCTTACCATCGGGCCCCTTCGCACTGCTTCCCCTGCCGGATAGTGAAGAGGGTGTTCACCGATCATCCCTTGTTTGGTCAGAAAAACGAGAACTTGTGGATGGCTATATGTCCATGAGCAATGAAGATTTTGCCAATGAGCTTCATCGTCGATTTGGGAATGATTTGGGTGAGTTTAGCGTAACGGAAATGCGTTGGTCTTATCCCCTGAGTTCACTGCATGCCGAGCGCTACACTGACACCCGTATGGCGCTGGTGGGGGATGCGGCTCATGGTATGCATCCGATTGCGGGCCAGGGACTAAATCTTGGGTTGAGAGATGTTGCAGCTCTGGCTGAAGTAATTGTTGATGCGCGCAGGGTCGGTCTGGATATCGGATCTCCCCAGATACTGGAAGATTACGCCAAGTGGCGCCGTTTCGATAATGTTCTTTTGCTTGGTGCTATGGATGGCCTGGTCAAACTCTTTTCAAATGACCTTGCCCCTGTACGTGTCGCACGCGACCTCGGTCTGGCAACTATTGATAAAATCCCGCCTGTTAAACGCTTTTTTATGAAACATGCCATGGGGATCGTTGGGGATTTGCCCCGCTTGATGCAGGGGAAAGAGCTCTAGGTTAATTTGGAAAACTGAGAGACAAGTCTAGTGCGTATGATTTTAGGACATAAAATTGCCTGAGTTCCAAACTATGGTAAAAGTCGGTCTTGGCTAACGTAAGACAACAGATTCTATGTATAGTGTGGTGTCCCGTTAGAAGTATGTTTTGCCCATGTATTATTGGCTTGGGTTTTTTTGAGTGGTCTGTAGCAAGATCATCTGTGTTGAGTATTGTTTGTGTTGGAGAGATATTAATGCGCTTAGTTCGGGCCAGGAAAAAATGGCTTAATGGCGTTGTTGCAGGCATAGCCATGCTCTTTGTGTCAACTGGTTTGGCGCAAGCTGCGGGTGATTCTGTTATTGCTCAGGGTGGTAACGGAGAGGTTTTTTTTGCTGCGTTACCAGATCAGTGGGGAGCGTTACCGCGTAAAACACTTGCCCAACAAACGACAGCAGAATGGCTCCCTCCCGGACAGACGGTCAACAACTGGACCGACATGATTACTGTACAGGTTTTCCCCGGGTGGGCTGGTGGCGATGTCTTGAATTTTCTGGATGAGCTTTCCGAAATATATAGCAAGAACTGTGAGGTTAGTGGTGCAACACCTCCGTTGAAAGATCAGGTTAATGGTTTTCCAACAGGCTTCAGGTTGATTAATTGTACTCGTGATTTTACGCGCAACACTGGCGAGGTTGCTCTTTTTCGGGCGACGGTTGGCAGCAATGCGCTCTATTTAATTCAGCACGTTTTTCGAGTACCAGAGTTTGAAATTGGGGCACAACCTGTCACAAATGAGGCGATGAAAACAGCGTTTGAGGGCATTAGAACCGGTTGGGCTTGCAACCTGCATTCTCAAAACCAACCTTGTCCAGAGAACTGGAAAAGCACCTTATCTCAATTGGATGGTAAGCCCTCTGTTGTGGTTATTAAAGCCCCAGAGTAGTACTTGACCCGAGTAGTACCTGAAAGGATGAGAGAAAATTCGATGCGCCGTTCAAAAAAACGCGATCAATTGATCGAATCTGCTCTACAACTTTTTTATAAACAGGGGTTCCACGCCACCGGGGTTGATCAAATCATCTCGGACGCCGGGGTTGCCCGCATGACTTTTTACAAACATTTTCCGTCAAAGCACGATCTTATTATCGCAACACTGAACAGGCGCGATGAGAAGTTTCGCGGTTGGCTTTTAGGGTTTATTGCGGGCTATGATTCTGCCTGGGCTCAATTGTTAGGGATGTTTGATGCTTTGGATCTTTGGTTCAGGGGTAAGGCATTTTCTGAGCAACAGTTTTCCGGTTGTATGTTTATCAATGCTGCGGCTGAATTTTCCGACCTTAACCTGGAGGCCCATAAAGTTGCCGCGAGACATAAGGCCTTATTGAGAGAGAAATTTGTTTCTATTGTTGAAGCTGCAGGTTTTCTGGAGCCTGAAGAGTTGGCGTCGCAGATCCTTTTATTGAAAGAAGGCGCAATTGTCACGGCTCAGGTTAGTGGTGATCTCAAAGCCGCAATGCGTGCCAAAAAGGTTGCTGAAGTATTGTTGTGCACCGCCGAACAAAGGGCCGAGTCCAAGGCTGAGCAGAGGGCCGAACAAGGGAAATAAATGTATTAAGGGTCGCGGGATAGCCCTCGGGAAGCAAGCTCGTCCAGATAATTCTGCCAAACTGTTTTGTGTTCTATGGACAATTTATAAAGGTATTGCCACGAAAAAATACCCGTGTCGTGTAGGTCATCAAAGGTCAGTTTTACGGCGTAGTTTCCAACGGGCTCAATCGCAATAATTCCAACAAATCGTCTTCCGGACAGTATTTGTTTCTGACTTGGATGATGTCCCTGAACTTCGGCCGACGGACTTTCAATGCGGAGATATTCAGCGGGAAGAGCGAAACTTTCACCATTGTCGAACGTGATATGTAACGCTCTTTCCTCTGATTTATATTTGAGATCAGTAGGCCAGTGTTCTGTCTTGAAATCCTGAGCGTTGTCTTCTTCAATAGTATGCATTATTTGGCCGTCTGTGAATGTTGCGTTGGTTCAGGTCTCCATAGGATAAGGAGGCGAAGCAATTATTTCAGTCCTCAAGAACTCTGGCTTCGTCCGTGAGCATAACCGGAATACCTTCACGAATTGGATAGGCGAGTTTTGCCTGACGCGAAATGAGTTCCTGTTTCTCGGCATCGTACTCCAGCGGACCTTTGGTTTCCGGGCAG
>MAAC01006726.1_pt1 | contig 16453 bp, 21 predicted proteins | sample 1115981 | NCBI WGS metagenome assembly MAAC01 (sample SAMN04961126, study PRJNA320927) | seawater metagenome | isolation source: sample BD02T64 sea water enriched with oil for 64 days | place: USA:Gulf of Mexico | collected 2013-07-27 | reverse complement strand
TGCAAGATGTCCATGCTCTCGCCCGACTCGATGCTCCCTTTATGGGAGTTCATGGCCATTTTTACTTTGGCCATGTTATTCAAGATTTCAATTGTTTCTTCGTACTTATTCATCTTTGATCTCCACGTAAACTTTAACTTCATCTCTGAAATTGGCTAAATCATGCATTCGATGGATGGCCATCTTGCCTATTTTCTCTACTTCTTCTCTCACCATTGGACGAACCCTATCCTTGAAGTCTTCGACCATCGCATTGATTATGTTTTCTTCAACGGCAGGTTTCAGTTGACTTAATAACTGTTCCTCCGCTAGGCTGATTATATTGTGTCTATTAAAAGTGGCCATCGAATTTGTCCTTTATGTTTTGGAACGCAGCGCCGAAGCCTAAATAGCGTACTACTGGCTTGCCCATGATTCGTTCTGCTGTTATATCGATATCGTGCACTATGTGTTCATATGTATCAGTGTAATTACAGAAGTTGAGGAATATTTCATCCGGCATGCAATCAAAAATCGCGTCTTTCATTTGCTGTCGGCTGTAGCTAAATATACGGCGTGGGCGTTTAGTTACCGTAGTAAGTTCAGTCTCTTGACCCAACTCCTCAAACGACAGCTCAACTTGGTCAAGGTAGACATCTCCACTGTACCCGTCATTAGTATTGCCGACTCTAATCGGGTGGCATCTCGCCGTTCCAATGACTTTACTAAGATAGGGAAGCGGTATCGCCATGTCGGCCATAAACCGTGCGGGGGTACAATCCCGTGAGGTACAAAACGGCCAAAATTTGCCGTTCAAGCCAAGGCTATAGCCCTGTGCTCCCTCAGCTAGGATTTTATTTGAATTCATCAAAGCATCGTGCCATTGTTCAATGGTACATACCATATCCCAAATCTCGGAACCTTCGTAGTATTCGTCATTATAGCCTTTTGCAGTTGGGTTGTTCTCTGGGTCACGCATCATTTTAGATATGGTAGCTGCCATTGAACCCTGCATGGTCGAGCTTATGCGACTTAGATTGCTCTGCTCCATTTCGCGATGTTCGTCTTGGAGGACTACGGCATTGGGATGGATCATAATGTCCACGCCCTTTAGTAAGTCCTTGGAACCCTCGATTTCTTTTTGCAATTGGGCGATACTGAATACCGACCCCGCGCCAATCATGACACGCTTTAGATTCGGCGATACGATGCCGTTCGGCAATACCTTATGCATCCATTCACGTCCCTCTACATTGATATACGTATGACCTGCGTTAGGCATATTGGCGTTTATCACAGTGTCATATTTGTTCGTCTCAGCTAGATATCCTGCTATTAGTCCTTTGCCTGTTGAACCGAACTGTAAATCAATTATTAAGTCTACTTTCTTCATCATTTCTCTCACTTTGGTTGGGTTAAATTTTCTCATCTTCGTCCATGTCCACTGTCATACCCTTGATTTTGGCCAAGGAGTCTGCTAGTTCATTTCGCGTAGGTATCTGCCTTATCCAGATTCTACTGCTCCCCACTTTCTTTCTCGCCTTAACAAAGCCTAGCTTGTTCATCTCGGCTATTGCCAGATTAGACGGTCGGGGGGTTATTTTCTTTATGGAACAAAACTCATCATACGCTTGCACCAAATCTTCCCACATCGAAAATTTAGGCCATCCTGCGTCCAACGAATCTTCTGTTGGGTCGTTAATAGGGATTTCACCTTTCATCAATATACTATACACCCACTGTGCCATTGAATCATGGGAGCTGTACATCTCTCTTTGTTCTTGCAACGCTTTCGTTGTCGGCGCTTTAGTCAGGTTACTGGTCACTTCACGTTCCATCAACTCAGCCATCATGGCCTCATATCCGCCGCCGCCCAATTCTTTATACAGAGCGGTAAAGTAGCTAGCGTCATTGGCTCTGTGCGACGAAACTTCCAATACCATCCATCTTCTTGATTGCGAACCTGCAGGTACTACCCAATCCTCATTCGAAGCGATAGCTAATCTAGCACAATTGCGGTACTGCATGGCGTCAAAACCTTTCATTTCTACCGTCAGGTTGCGCTCTGTCACTAACGCTTTCAAGGTTCCCGCCGTCTTCCTGCTTCCGCCATATACGACTTCATCAGCGAAAATCATCAACGCGTCCCTTAAGTGGGCATTGAAATTCCCGACTAGATGGCTTTCTTGGGTCACGTGTACGTAATGGCGACCTAGTGTCTTCCCCATCGCTTCAATCAGTGTACCCTTACCTGTTCCCTCTTGGCCTTTAAGCACCAATGCACAGCCCTTAGGGTTGGCAGGGTCTTGATATAAATCGGCCATCCAATCCAATACCCAATCGTTCAACTTTTCATCGCCACTGCACACCACTTTCAATATGTGCTCTTTCATCAGTGACCAATCGCCTTCTGCAGGTTCGACCGACCATCCTCGCCATGTGTTCAACGTTCGACACCCGTACTCGTCTTCGAATTCAGGAGTCTTGTCAGGACGGAATGTCATACCGCCAAGATACTGATTGCGGTCTTCATCCGCCAGCCAAACTTTAGATTTCTCGACGTACTTGATGCAGCCCTTAGCATCGGTAATCGCCATGCGCTGATTGTTCATCCATTGTTGAAATGCCTGCATTTCCATCAACTGAATAGACTTGGACTGAGGAGTGATTCGTGCCATTGGCACTATGCGAGTCTTACCGCCTAAAACAACAACACCCCATTCTTTGTTCATTGCTTCGATTATATCAGCGAACTCGGCAGGTTCGCCGTTGATGTCTACTACTTTGGGCTTGATTTTATATCCATATGCTTTGGCCACGTGAATGAGTGTTCCCATTCTGATGTTACCGCCCGCACTGAACTTATCCCATCTTATTGAGCATTCGCCTTTTTCAAATCTAGCCCCGCCTGCTGACCAACGACCCCACAATCTCAATCCTTCACTATCAGGATACTGACTATGGATGGCCTGTCCGATTTTGACCCACTCGTCGTATTCAAGTTCGTTGATATCGATACACTGTAGCATGCTCCATATCTCTTTAGGACTCGCTATCCGTTCGCCGTCTTCATCACCGACGTTCTCGCTTCCACGCCCCATTGGTGCTGCAGCTTGTCTATCCCAAGGTTGACCCAATGCTTGGCCTATCCACTCAGGAGGATCGCCTATTTCACCATCCAAGTCCCAAACATAATCACCATCGGGAGTCGTGCTCGGCCATGCCACTACATGGCCTCTAGCTTGGCCGTCTCCGCCACGTGTATCAATAGCTTTGGCTAGTTTGCCTGATGAACATCCTATTACCCCGTCGAACGTATATAGGTAATGACGTCCGCCTGATGGCGTCTTTTGTGTTGGTGCTTTTAGTTCACCATGTTCTTTCTCCAGTTCGTCCAACGAGTCGAAGCCGTTATTGCCTTTCTTATCTAGAGGGTCGATGTCAATAGCCACTACGCCCTCTGTATTACCGCAGGCCAATGCTATATTCCATCCTGCGAATTTACCATCGTCAGGAGAAAACCACTTCTTCATGGTAGCAGGATTACGAGACGCGTGTTGATAGCTGATTCCGAACTTCGAGGGGGGTAGTAATTTGGCTGATGGCCTTATTGGTAAGACGTACATCCCTTGGTTAGCATACATCATGGCGGCGGCGAATACCCGCTCTGCGAAATCTGATATCGAGTCGATTTCGCGCACGACTTGCTTGTCTATTCTCATTATTTTTGTTCTCCGCATTTGGCTGACCACCAATTAGAACCACACCCGTCCAAGTCCAATATCAATGGTACTTTCAATCGGGGCTGCTCTATGGCTTCTTTTACTCTATTGAACACAGGCCGCCAATCCTCGGGAACGGCCATCGAATAGGAATCGTGCGTGTTCAACATCAGATGACCATCGTTACCCAACGCTTCTTCACACAATACCCAATTTTGTTTGTTGATATCAGCGGACGTGGCTTGTATCAATAGCCCCGACGCTTTGTATGACTTATATGACTTAGGGAATCGCAGTCTGCGACCCGTAAATGTCTTAATGAAGCCTATTGCTTCAGCTTTCATTTTGGCTCTGTCCGCCAGCGTCTTCACGCCTTGTACTTGACGATGATACTGAGCTATTAAATCCTCCGCTTCTCGCCCTGCTTTTTTATAGCGAATATGGTCGCCATTACGAGCAGTAAATTCTTGCCATTCCCATGGTAACTGCAATCCTTCAGCTATCGTGCCCTTCCCTTGGTTGAATATCATACCTAGGTTAAGCTGTTTAGCGTTCACTTCGCCCGAATAGCTGGCATTCCTTGGCACCCCCATCAAATCGCCTACCCACTGATGGAAGTCCATGCTTGGATTAGCTTCATATGCATGTACCAAGGAATCATTGTATGCCGCGACTAAATGAGCGAATACCCGTACTTCAAATGAGGCTAAATCTGTCTCTAGCCACAGCATTCCCTCTGGGGGGAGGAAACATGGTTTAACAATCTCAGCGACTGTCTTATTTCGCGCAGGAATTTGTTGGAGCGCAGGTTCTGTGACGGAAAGCCTGCCAGTTCCAGTGCCGCCGTCCTCACCTTTACATTGGTTGATAGTAGGATAGACCTTTCCGTTGTGCTCATGTTTAAGTATGTGGGAACCAAGGAAAGTATCCCTTGTCTTGATAAGCGACCTGATTCCCACAATGAGCGGAGCTGCAGGATGACTAATGTGTCTAAGTGCGTCGCCTCCAAACGAAGCTGCCCCTGTTTTCGTGCTTTCAAGAGGAGTGCCATCACATGCGACCCATCCGTTGTCTGTTTCGGTTGGGTTAAATAGTTTTCTAACCTGTGGAGTGCTGTTAACATTGAATTCGTTTCCTGCTATTGTATTTAGTTGGGATTGCAGTACATCTATTTCTGCTGTTAATTTAGGTTGGGCGCGTTCCGCTTCTTCTATGTCGACGTCAACGCCTCGCATCTCAGCCCTTATGAGAGTAGGCATAGTCTTCCTCTCAAATGCGATTATACTCTCGATTCCTTGCTCTTTGATTTCACCCTCTTGCCAGTGCCATAAACGCAGGGCAAGGAGTGCGTCTTGGTTCTGATAGGGTTCAACTATTTCACGCGGCAATTCACTTATGCGAGACATTATTTGCTTGTTGGTCAACTTGCGGCCAAACCATGCTCTTGCTTCGTCATAGAATTCTTGAGACTTGCGCTCGCCTAGGTATTTGGCACCAAGGTCGTCAAGTCTGAATGAACCTGCGCGTCGCGTCCAAGGGAAGATAGTACCCTCATGTTCGTTGATTTGACAAGCTCTGATGCTAGTGCAGTCCATTTGGTCGATAGGCAACAACAGTCCTGCTGCTGCGCTCATGCGGTAATCAAACGATGCATTATGGCAGACGATACGACCAGTGTACTCGTTGAATTGAGCCTGTAACCAATCGATGTCTTGTGGTTGCGAACGAAAGTCGAAGCCTTGGGCTGTGTCTAACGTCGCGATTGAAAGAGAGAACGCTTTGTCTCTCGGATAGCGAAGACCAGTAGTCTCCGTGTCTAACCCTATTACTGGGCTTTTGAAAATGTCCATTGAACCCCCTCAGATTCGTTTAGAACGGAATGTCGTCGTCGAAATCAGTACTGCCGTTGTCTTCTTCCTGCTTCGGTTCATCTTTCGCTTGGAACGCTATCGACATCCACTTCTTGCCGCCTCTTGTCGTTTTAATCCACGCTGAGAGCCAAAAATCTTGCTTGACTCCACAATGGACACAAACGGGAGCTGCATCACCCCGATAATCAGGATGGTTGGATTGGGTTTTGCGGTCGTTCTTATGTAACGACCCCGAATTGGTGTTGTCAAAATCTGACATGATTGTTGCCTCGATTGGGAATAGGGAGTGCCCGTCCTTGGGCGACCATGTAACTCTTTAGAAATCGTCTTCGATTGTGTCGGCAGTGCTATCCACTGTCTGACCCGTTGACGATTCAGCAGGCTCGTCTTGACGAACTGTACGTTGGCCAGAGGCAATGGCTTCGTACGATTTTTCTGCTGCTGTGAACATTGCTTCGCTCACGTAACCTTGGCCAGTGAACTTCCAGTTGAAGAACGATTGACCCGCTTTGTTTTCGTCACCCACTACTTCAAGCTTGTAACGACGACTGAAACGGTCACCGCCTGCCATTTTGGCTAGCGTATTAAGCTGTCTGCTCGGCTTCATTTGGGACTTGGAACAACTGATGACCGCTTCTTCCAAAATTGGGTTGTCGTTGGTAGAACCCTCTTTTAATAGAAGCACGAAATGCTGATGCGTATCAACGATTTCATATTCATTGGCGTTGCCTTCAAGGTCACGCATTCCAGCCACTGCTTCTTGTTCGCTATTGAATGAACCGAAGAAACCGCCGCCTTTGTTAATGTCTTTCCAAATTATCCACTCTTTGCGGAAGTAAACTGGGATGATGCCGATAGCGCCTGTGAAAAGCTCCAACGTAGCGGTGTTGAAGGCCATGCCCTCTTCCGCGCCTTTGATGTACTTATCGTCGTTCTTTTTACGCTGTGGGCTTAAATCTTGTATGATTGACAGGCGGGGAATCGATACGTCTTGCGACGACACTTCTTCCGAGCCACGTGCAGGAGCATCTTTCTTGATGAATGATGGTAATTGTTCGTTCACTGCTAACTCTGTAGATTTAGTCATTGTTCTATACTCTATTTTAAAGGGACGGAATTGTCCTCATTGGCACCTCGATGAAGAACCAATGAGCACACCACTCCGAGGAGTGGAAGCCCGAGGGGTTAGGTTTTAGTCAATGTCGCCATCATGAACGGGTCAATTTTGATTAGGTCTTCAGGGATTTCATTGCCTGCGGTCATCTGCTCTTTCACCCACCCTTTCAAGGTAGACGAGTTGATAGTGCTGCCGACCAAATCTTCAAATCCGTTTTCGCACATCCAAGATTGAAGCTTTTCGCGATTTTCTGCTAGGACACTAACTCGAAGTTGAGGCGTAGCACCAAGGCGGCCTATGCCTTTTACTGTGATGTTCTGCATGTCTTCTTCTTCAAGCTTATCAGGGACGATCTTGTGGCGCAGTAAATCGAAGTCGTGCTGTAGAGCGGATTTTTCTTTGCCCAGAGCATCGATTCTACTTTTGAGGGTGTACATTTCGAGCGCTAATTCTTTGAAACTGCTATTAGTTGTTAATTCCATGGCGTCCTCCTAGGACTGTTGGGTTAGGTTGTCGCCCCTATTTAACGTCTGGGGGCTGCGACGACTAGTCACAATGTCTAGGCGCTATGTCGTCACCTAGACAACTATTATATCATGCCTCGGGGTCACTGTCAACCCCAATGCTCAATTTGTGCCACACTTTCTCGCACACGAGCAGTGGCCGCTCGTCAATAAGGGCAGTACCCCGTGCTAGCTTTATCTTATTGACGGGATTGGCAGGCTATCGACCTGCTTTCTCGTCAATTTAAGTGGACGTTTGTTTGCTTTGGTTCTCCAATCGGCGTGTTCACTCGCTATTACGCCGTGACCAGTGCCAACGTACACCTTTTTGACTCTGAAGTCCCGATGTAATGCGAGGAGGTCGAAATCTTCTTCCTTGAGGACATCATTGCGTTCGTTCGACGTCTTTAATGCTCCGCCCATAATTCTATCCACCTACCGTAATTGTGAATGGCGCTAGGTGGAAAACTAGATACCACATCCAAACCGTGCTTACTATCACCAAAACTGCAGTTATCTTTTGGCTAGTCGTTGAATACTGACCTAGCGTACTTGATAAATCACAGCCTCCGAATACTACATACGTAATCGCCATCATCGTGGCAATTACAGCACCTGCCACGAAAACTATCCATCCGAATATCGCCATCATAATTCTATCTCCTTACCTTCATCAAGTTGGTCTTCTACCCACTCCGCCATTGTTAATTTCTTCTTCAACGCAGTAGTTATCATTTTGTCTGCAGGGTGGTTGGCAATGATGTCCAAGTAGAAAATGGAAGTGCGCTTATCGGTGTGTATTGCTCGTTCCTCCGACTGCTTTCTATCTTCATAGCTGAATGTATTGGAGAAATAGACCATGGCGTCGGCGGCTGACCACTCCTGCCCCTTGCCTCCGACAGTTTGATTGCTGACCATGAATCGAACGGAATCATCTGATTGGAATCTGAGCGACGCATCACTACGCCCCTCGTCATCAATTCCTCCATGAAACTGTACCAGTGACTCTTCCCCGAAGGCCGATGCCAGAGCATCACTGATTGCCGCGAGTTCAGGTCTGAATCTTGCCCAAATAATGAATTTAGTACTTGTGTCTGCCACGGATAAGTGGTCCAAGAGAGCGGCAAGTTTAGGATTGACTCCCCGTATTGGTTCAACTTCATAATTTCCTGCTCCATCGTCAAACGGGAAATTCCCGCCTATGATTTGTTGGTAGCGTGTTAACTGCTCCATGATAGTAGCGACCGTTAAGACGTTATCGCCTTGAACAGCTGCCATTTCATCTTTCAATGTCTTAATCGCGGCGGTTTGTTCTTTTGTAAGGTCGACCGTCAACGAGTCATAATCGTTTGCAGGTAGATTCGGCATTGCCTCCTCTTTCGTCACTTGGTCGATATTGTTACCTATCTTCGCCATCAGGTCATCTTCGAACTGGTAGCCGAGAATTTTCTTGCCTTGGAACCCGCCCATCACACAATAGCGATTTTTGAATACGAAGTAAGACTTGCATCCCAGTATCTTAGCATTCAGGAACATCATTTGGGCGTACAAATCGTGAAGCCCTTGTGTTACGGGAGTACCAGTGAGAATTAAGCGGTACTCGCTCAGGCCTCCGATATCGAAGCATTTTTTGGTTCTGCCAGACTGCGCGTTCTTTATTCCTGTTGATTCGTCTATTACTGTCATACAGTTGTGAGATTTCAAGAAATCGTGCACCATTAAATGCGCCTGTCCTTGAGATAAGGCTTCTATGCCGACTATCATGACATCCAACCTTGAGAGTATAATTTCTAATCCGTGCCAACGCTCGAATCGCTTTTTGCAGCCCGCCGCTACCACAAATGTAGATACGTCTACTGGACACCATTGCTCTAACTCCCTGACCCAAACAGCCTTAAGTGGCGTTGGGCAAATGATAACTAAGCCGTCTATTTGGTCTTTTAAAAAACGGGCTGCGGCTAGGTTTATTGTGGTGTATGTCTTCCCACTACGCATGGCATGGAAAAACGCGAATTCGTTATGCGGCCAAGCTTTCTTCAAGGCGCGTATTTGGTGCGGGCGGGGTTCGCCCTTAAAAGGATGCTTACTCATGGTTGTCTCCTGACAGTTGGGTTGCCCTTGAGTTGACGATCCAAGGGCAGACGGCGAGTAATTTATATGCCGCAAATCGCTAGGCGGTTATTGACACGCTCTGAAGAGGTCTGTCAATTTGTGAACAGTCGACTATTCAGAGTCTTCCGTTTTAGCTTCTTTAGCAGCTTTGGCAGCAGCGGCCTTTTCAGCTTTAGCATCAGCTTTTTCTTGAGCAGCTTTTGCTTTGGCTTCATCAGCAGCTAACTTAGTCGCAGCGGCGGCTTCGATTTCAGCACGAATCGGCTCAGCAACTTCGCCTAAACGCTCTTCGCCCGTTTGCTCTACTTCAGGTAGCTCATGCAGAGGCTTTTCAACTTTTGCATTTGCAGACGCTTTACCGTCATCATCAACAGTGATGGCGTCATTGAACTCACGAATCACTTTATTGGCAGCTTCGATTTTCTCGTTCTTAGCTTCAATCTTAGCTGTCGCGCCGTTGATTTTATTAACAGCACCACGGATGCGATTACCTAAGTTCATACGTTGTTGACCTGCGTTTAAATGCTCATATTTGGCTTCTAAATCAGATTGTTCAACGTTTAACATTGCCGCTGCAACTATATAAACTTGTACCAATGTAGCGCCCGCTAAAGCGATAGCAATTGGGTCGCCGTTATGGTGACTTGCGCCGCCCGCAGCAGTTTTAGTTTTAGTGTATTTGTCAGTTGGGATTGAGATTTGTACTTTATCTTGAGTTACTTCAGTCATAATATGCTCCTTACGAGCGTTGGGTTAAAAAAACGAGGCCGCATGAGTGCGACCAGATAACCATTATACCATAACGCCCTGAGGCTGTCAACCCCAAGGCATCTGTGAACAGTCGACTAGTCAGAGGTTCCTTACTTGTAAAAGTTCATTAGACGGTTATAGGCTTTAGTAAGTATCGCCTCTTGGTCTGGTTTAAGTTCGAATTCCTTGCCGTTAAGATACATGCTGTAAACTGCGTTCACCACGTCCTCATTCGGCAATCCCTCAGCGAACGGTGGGATACCAAATACGACCCAAGCCAGCTCGTCTGTCATTCTTGGCACTGAATTCTTGCGAGCAAACGCTATGCGAATCGGTAACGTGTCCTGCAAGACGTCGTTGTACTGAGCATCGTCGAATTGCGTGTTGTCTTGTTTACGCGCCTCTTGATTCTCCTTACCCTTGGCCGCCTTTTCATTCGCCTTTTCGGATTTGGACTTTTCAGGTTCCTGCTCGGCTCTTACTTCCGCACGTACCGATTTTTGGCTCGGTTTCTCGCCTTTATCGATTTTCTCCTCTATGGCTTCGATTACGGTAGCGGGAGCTGACAGTAACTCGAAAATTGTAGAAGTAGGCAATGCATCAAGAATCTTATCAGTGATTCTGCCCTTTTCATGTTCACGTGCTAAGGCCATCAGCTTAGTAGCCGTCTGTCTAGAGCCAATGGGCGTCTGTGATTCACGCCACTGACCGAACTCTTTATCGCCTAAGAATTCCGCACGTGCTTTCAGTAGAATACGCCCTACCTCGATTTGCTTACGTGCCATAAACTTCACGGTTTCATTGTGACATTCGTGTATTTTGGCTGCGTGTTCAACTAAAACGCCCTCACTGAGCGTGTCTTTGTATATCGAAATTTCGTTACTCATGGTATTTCTCCAGCTCGTATTGGGCGAGCTTTCCCCGATGTCTCCGTGACATCCGACTAGAGTCGTGGTATATCGACCCCACTCGGATGGCTCGGACGCGACGGCGGGCGACGGCGATACATGCCGTGACCCGTCCGACTGTCTCTAGATGCCTGACGTCTTGACAGCAATCGGCCAATCCCTATGCATTTGGCCGAGACGTGCCTCTTGTTGCTTTTTAACCCAAGCATCAGCTTTCGCCTTGCTAGTAGTCACTCCTTTAAAAATGAACTCGGTTCCCGTGTCCATAAAACCACAAACATAGTATCTAGTCATCATTCTTCTCCTCGACCACTTCTACGGTTTCCACTCTGATGTTATCAAGCGTGTAGTCATCACGTAGCGTAGATTCTGTACGGAACGCGTGAGCGGCTAGCTGACACATAACGTGACCATCGACTTTACTGTTTGGTGCTTCAATTGTAATCACATATTTCATTATTCGCCCTCTTTCTTGTGTAGAAAAATAAGGATGCCGATTATCAGCATCCAAACTAAAACTTCGTCCATCACCCTGCTAACCCCGAACGTCTAAGGTAAATCTCAATCCGCACTTGTTTGAGGCGGGACTTGGTAACTAAAATGCAGCGATTCCGCCCCATCATGCCACTTAGGATTTCACCGTAATCTTGCACGGTCGGGTCGATAAGTGCCAAGGCAGTGCGTAAAGCTTGGGGCGAGAACTCGTCATGTGCGGTGTCAATCTCGAATATTTCACCTACTCTATCGTTTGTCTCTACTAAAAATCTCATTTGCTCCCCCTTGGGAATACGGCACATAAAATCCCGACCACGACTGCTGACACTACGAGCACTAAAATGTTATCCAATGTTGCGTCACTCAGCATCGTCAGCTCCCATCGCTAAAAAGATGTCCTGCCAGTAATCTGACCCTTGCGGCGTCTCGCCCCAAGCGAAAGCGTGCATCAACTTGCTGTGGAAGAAAAAGCTTGATAACGTGGGGGCTTGAAACCTAGCGTAAGCTGCCGCCTCTGGTGAAACCGCCGCTATCTTCTCAAGCATGAGATTGTAGCCTACGACGTCAGGTTTAATACCGTCAGCTAGGCCTCGTTTTACTGAATCGCTAAATTCTTCGAATTGTTCTACGTCTGTTTTCATGGTAACTCCTGATAGTTGTGAATAGTTATTATAACACGCCTCTGGATCGCTGTCAACCCCAAGTCTAGCGCCAAGAATGCGGCGGATGTCCGTGATGTGGACCTAGGACTGCGTAAGGGATATGAGACGCGTGTGGCCCCCGAAGAGCACGGCGTGTCTCGGTGTGTCACCCCCTGTCCTCCCCCCAAAAAAGGTGTGAGAAGAAAAGGGTGACCTCCTAGTTTAAAAAAGACTTCCGAGACGAGAGAGATATGGACATATCTACCTATAGGACACATCCAATCTTGGATCTATGCCATTAGGGTCGGAAGATTGGCCTTAGCGACCTCGATGACTGTTGATTCAAGAATCTCTTCACGCTTGATTCTACCACGGATTTTGTTGCCCGAGTTCATGCGAATCTGCCCTTGGTTCAGATGCCCGTACTTGGTCATGTGAGTTCCTGCGGGCTCCTCGCAGACTAAATCCGCTAGATGCGCCACCTCCTCTGGTTCGCATCCTGCAAGCATCGTGGCTAGTGAGTCGCCGTTATGCAGACTCGCTTTGCCTGAGCTAGCTTTGGACTTGGTGTATCCGCCACGTGCCTCAGCAAGTGCCTTGGCCATGCGGCTGCTGTACTCTTGCTCCTGCTCGTCGTCCTCTGCGATGCTCACTACCCAAGCGTCCTCTACCCAAGCCAAGTCGTAGCCTGCGACGTCCAAGTCGTTGTCGTCGCAGTAGCGCTTGACGGTCAACGGAGCCTGCTTAGTTTGGCGCTTGGTGAGATCAAGCACTGCGTCGTTAAGGTTATCCAAGTGGCCATCTGCGCTGATTGTGTCATCGATTGCTGATTCTAGTGCTGCTTTAAGTTCGTTGTTCATGGTTACTCTCCTAGTAGTTTAGTGTATAGTCGGTGTCCGATGCTTCAAGTACGCAGAATGCACTGCCGTGTTCGGTGTCGCGCAGTTGCGCTTCGAAACACTCGCCGCTTACGGGATGCGTGATTTGCACTAGCACGTCGGATTCGTAGTCGCTCGGCACGTAGTCGACCACTGCGCCGTTGGCTAGGATTACGGTCGGCCACGCCTCCTCGGTGAAGCAATACGCCTCGCCGTGGTAGTCGTAATTCGTCGTTAGAGTTGCGCCGATGATGGATTCGGCTAGGCCTGCTGCGTCGTACTGTGCTATGCTACGTGGGCTGATTGTGTTCATGGTGACCTCCTAGGTCGTTAAACGCCGAGTGAATCCCGACGACAGATCCATTATAACACACCTTGCTAGTCGTGTCAATACCCCATCGACACACCGCCCGACCGACGGTGGTCATCGTGGGCGCACACACACCCCCACGTGACGCACGGCGCGTATCTCTCGTGTGCACGGGTCACAGGCATGGGGTACACGCCCGCATACAGACGCCAGACCCACGGACGGGGCGCGGAGACGCTCGCAATCAGGGGTATACGTGCTTGCACTAGTGTATGGGTAGGGGTACATGCCCGCGCGTTCGCGATGGGACCCGCGTTAAACACACGTTCGCGCACCGTTTAGAACGCTTTCTAGTATCTAGCATATTCCACATTTCTCTTTTTCTAGAATATCGTTCCTAGGGCTGATGTTTCACGCGATGTTTCACGTTTTTCCTTTTTTTATGTGCGCGCGCGAGGCTAAACATATCTTGACAAACGGTTCTCGGTGTGGTATAATTTGTTGTAGATACGACTCACCCCAACCACTAACAGGAGAAAGGAGTGGCTAATGAAATTTTCACAAATCAAGTTAAAACCTCTAACTCGGAAGATGTTATTGGAGCCGTCATTGCTAGAAGAACGAGCATTCATTTTAGACCAACAACTATTGGAGGCGCAATATGAACGCCTTGAGAAAAGTTGTAGAGATGAAGCCCGAAGAATTCAACGCCTTGGTACTTCAAAACAAGAAAGACAACTGGGCTAGTTTAGAGCCTAAGCAGAAAATGTTTGCCATTCGTTATTTAGAGACGTATTCTGTTTCTAAAGCCGCAACGGAAGCAGGCGGAGTTTCAGCTGATTGGGCGCGTAAGCAATTACGTGACCCACTTGTGATGGAGTATATCAAAGACTTACAGTCGATGTACGCTAATCGCTCTTTCATCGATAAAGACTTCATAAACATGCAGATGTTACAACATCTTGAAGTCGTGAAAGGGGAAGTTGCTGCACCTTTCTGCCTCAGCGACGGGTCACAGGTAGAAGGAAAACGGTACGACGCAAGTCAAGTATCGAAAGTCCTAACCGAACTGGCGAAGTCCACTAAATTCTACGAAGACGGAAGTACTGAAAAAGCGGCAGTGACTGTAAATGTCAATCTTGCTGCTTTAGGCATCGACGAAAGCAAAGGCGTCGGTGTTACAATTGAAGGCGAACTGAACAAAGGTGACCACAATGGCTGATCATCAACTTCAAGTAGTAGAGAGCCAAGGGCAACTGAGCCTCCCAAACAATTGGGCGGCGCGTCCGTATCAAAAGCCCCTATTCAACTACATGTTTGTTGGCGGCCTTGACCGTAAACGTGCATTATGCGTATGGCATCGACGAGCAGGTAAAGATAGTTGCTGTTTAAATCTTGGTGCTGTAGCTTCTCAAATGCGAGTAGGTACTATATGGCACATGCTCCCTACACTAAAACAAGGGCGTCGAGTAATATGGGATGGGATCGATAAATTCGGTCGCCGTATGATCGACCAAGCTTTCCCTAAAGAAATAAGGGCAAGTAAAAATGATTCAGAAATGCAAATTCGTCTTAAGAACGGCTCGATTTGGCAGGTGGTTGGCTCAGATAATTATGATAGTCTGGTGGGTACTAATCCTGTTGGCGTCATTTTCAGTGAGTATTCTGTTGCTGACCCTACTGCTTGGGATTATATCCGCCCTATTCTAGCAGAAAACGGCGGATGGGCGATGTTCATATACACGCCGCGTGGAAAGAATCACGGGAAAATGTTGTATGAAGCAACTAAAGACAACCCGAAATGGTTCAGCAACCTGCTTACCGTCAACGACACCTACGACGAAGAAGGGAAGCCGATAATACTACCTGAGCACATCCAAGAGGAACGTGAATCAGGAATGTCAAGCGAAAAGATTGCACAAGAATTTATGTGCTCTTGGGACGCAGGCATGGAAGGTGCTTTCTACACCGAAGAATTAAACCTAGCGGAGAAAGAAGGCCGAATTGGCGATTTCCCGCACGACCCAATGAAGCAGTGCCAAACATGGTGGGATATCGGATTCCGCGATAATACTGCAGTAATAATTACTCAGAGAGGCGAAGATGGCAAACCTGTTATTATCGATTACGTTATCGACCGCAATAAACCTCTCGATTTCTATATACGTGAGTTGCGCTCCAAGCCGTACACGTGGGAGGAACCGCATTGGGGTCCGCACGATATGTCCCATCACGATTGGACGACTGGCAAGACTAGAATCGAATTTGCGCAATCCCTCAACTTCAAGTTTGATGTTGTAGAAAATATACCACGCGCAGAGGGTATTGACGCCGCAAGAGCGATGATACGCATATGTAAATTCAATAAAGGCAAAGTCGAGATGTTGCTCGATGCTTTAATGTCATATAAACGCGAATGGGATGACAAGCGTAAGCAATTCAAGGACACGCCATATCACGATTGGGCGTCGAACGGAGCTGATTCGTTCCGCTACATGAGCGTAGGATGGCAAGATTACGGCCCAAGCGGGCGACCTAAAATTAACCCTAAGCGCCACTTTAAAGTGAAACGCGCTGTCAGGAGAAGCAAATGAGTAACACACTATACGACAAAGGACGCGCAGCGTTCGGCAACGGCCAGATTCCTTGGTTAAGCGGAAACATAAAGGCCATATTGGTTGACTCCGCCCTGTATACTGAGGACTTGGTGAACGACGAGTTCTTACAGGACGTACCAGTTGGCGCTAGGACGTCAATAAGCGCCAACCTTACGGGCAAGAACAACACAGGCGGTATAATGGGCGCAGCCGATACGCCATTCACTGCTGTACCAGCAGGTCTACCGCAAGAATATGTAGTATTATTCTTGGACTTGGGCGGCGAGTCAACTAGTCGATTGATAGGTCGAGTAGACACGGCAACTGGACTTCCAATAACCCCCAATGGCGGCGATATCACGGTAGTGTGGCCAACCACTGGCGATAAAATATTTAAATTGTAGGAGATACAATGGAAACTTTAAAAACACTGTGGTATATCCGCAAAGTAAGAATATACGAAGCGCTTATCATCAAAATGAGTAACGCAGCAGAAAAATTGCGCAACAAACAACTCAAATTCACTGAACGACAAGAGCACTATAGAAATCTCGTTAAAAAAGCTAAGGA
>MAAC01016241.1_pt1 | contig 16466 bp, 10 predicted proteins | sample 1115981 | NCBI WGS metagenome assembly MAAC01 (sample SAMN04961126, study PRJNA320927) | seawater metagenome | isolation source: sample BD02T64 sea water enriched with oil for 64 days | place: USA:Gulf of Mexico | collected 2013-07-27 | reverse complement strand
CACCCAGATCATTTTCTTGGAAATCAAGCTTTTGAAGGAACATCTATACTTGCCCTTTCCAGCACTGCTAATAGCATAAAAGTTGAAGGTGCTGGCTTTGCCGATAACCTATATTTAATGGTTGGTGACTGGATGAGAGGTACGCATGTGGTTGAACCAACAAAAACATTGGACCCTGGGTTTCTTGTAATAGGCGAACATAAATTGGAAATACTTTCTTACTCAGGGCACACAAATGGTGATATGGCTATTTTCGATCATAACTCGGGTGTTTTGTTTTCAGGTGATTTAATTTTCCATAAGCGCACCTTGACAACACCACATGCTGATATAAAAAAATGGCGGTCGTCGATTGATTCACTTAATAAGTTCTCATTTAATGTTCTTGTGCCTGGGCACGGGCCGATTAGCCACGATAAAAAACCACTTACTGAGATGATTGAATATTTGAATTGGTTAGACGCTAGCTTTAAACATGCAGCAGAAAATGGCTTTTCAATGAACGAGGCAATGCAGATAAAACTACCGGCGAGATTTAATTCAAATGCTTTACTGAAACAAGAGTTCTCTCGCTCTGTTATTCATTTGTTTACCTCGTATGAAAGTGAGGTCTTTAAACGGGTTAATTAACTTAGCTGGTTGTCACTTAAATGAATAATAGCCTTCAAATTAAATTACTGCTATTTCTTAGCATTATATTTATTAGTGCTTGCGCGAAAAATATTTCACCAAACATTAATAAGGAAGTCTATCGGGGTCTGCCATATCACGCGCCTACGACAGAATTACCACCGATCGGTGTAAAAAAAATTTCCGTTAATGATTTGAGAAAACAACTTAACTCAGCTGAAGCCCCAGTGCTTATTGATGTGTATGCTGCGATTTTTAGAGAAGAGTCTTTAGACTTTGATGGGGCTTGGTTGGTGAGTGAACCGCGGAAGAACATACCTAGTAGCGTCTGGTTACCTAATGTCGGTAAGCAGGTGCTAAGGCCTGTCGTTGAACAGTACTATCGAACGCAGCTAGAAAAGTTGACGGCATCTAAAAAAAATAAAGACCTTGTCATTTATTGTATTGAAGATTGCTGGATGTCTTGGAACGCAGCCAAAAGGGCGCGTGAATGGGGCTACACACAGGTTATGTGGTTTCGAGAGGGTGTTGATGGTTGGAATGATAATGGTTGGCGATTGCAAGACAGTGAGCCAGTGAATCTGCCGGTCAATGACTGAACTCTAAGGTGTCTGATTTAACATAAAAAAAGCCGCCAAAGGGCGGCTTTTTTTATGTCTGAAATGAAACTAAAACGAATCGCCTGGAATACGAACCGAACCTTCCATCAGAACACGAGCACTTCGGCTCATGACTACTTTTTGGACCGACCATTCGCCATCTGCCTCTGTAGACTCAGCGCCAACTTTTAGAGTACCTGAAGGATGCCCAAAGGTGACGTTACTACGTTCTCCACCGCCGGCTGCGATATTGACTAAGGTACCTGGAATTGTGGCCGCAGTACCAATCGCAACGGCAGCAGTTCCCATCATTGCGTGATGTAGTTTGCCCATAGAAAGCGCACGTACATTGAGATCGATATCAGTGCTTGTGATTTGCTTACCGCTTGACGACGTATATTCCTGAGTACCGCTAACGAAAGCTACCTTTGGTGTGTGCTGACGCGCCTCAGCCTCTTCAACAGACTGAATAAGACCCATCTTGATAGCGCCATAGGCACGTATGGTTTCAAACCTCGTTAGTGCATTGGCATCGCCATTGATAGCTTCTTGTAATTCAGTGCCGTTATATCCGATTTCAGCAGCATTAAGAAATACCGTGGGTATGCCCGCGTTGATCATGGTGGCTTTGAATGTGCCGACACCGGGTACTTCAAGGTCGTCAACCAAATTGCCCGTTGGGAACATGGCTTCACTGGCATCTACTGGACTCATGAATTCAACTTCAACTTCAGCGGCAGGGAAGGTCACCCCATCAAGTTCAAAATCACCGGTTTCTTGCACTTCTCCATTAGTGATCGGGACATTGGCGATGATGGTTTTTTTAATGTTGGCTTGCCAAATACGTACCACCGCAATGCCATTGTCGGGTACGCGACTTGGGTCAACGAGGCCACTGCTGATAGCAAATGAACCAACAGCCGCCGTTAAGTTACCGCAGTTACCACTCCAATCTACAAAGGCTTTGTCGATAGCAACTTGCCCGAACAGGTAATCCACGTCGTGCTCAGGTTGGCTGCTTTTAGATAAAATAACCGTTTTACTGGTGCTGGAGGTCGCGCCACCCATGCCGTCGGTTTGTTTAGCGTACGGATCTGGGCTGCCGATGACGCGAAGTAATAACGCATCACGCGCTGCGCCAGCGCTTTGAGCAACTTGTGGTAAATCTGTCAGGTTGAAGAAGACGCCTTTGCTGGTTCCCCCCCGCATATAGGTAGCGGGGATTTTAATTTGAGGTACATATGCCATGATAGATCGTCCTATTAAGCCGCTGGAGAAGATTCAAGGAAGTCTTGAGCGAAGCGTTGTAATACACCGCCAGCTTCATACACTAATACTTCATCTGCAGTATCTAAACGGCAAGTGACGGGTACTTCGACTGTTTCACCATTTTTACGATGGATAATCAACGTTAACGTTGCGCGCGGTGTGATTTTACCAACCACATCGAAGGTTTCTGTGCCATCAATGGAGTATGTTTTACGGTTCTCACCAGCTTTAAATTCTACTGGCATAACGCCCATGCCAACGAGGTTGGTACGGTGAATACGCTCAAAGCCTTCCGCTACAATCGCTTCTACGCCCGCTAGACGGACACCTTTTGCTGCCCAATCTCGTGATGAACCTTGGCCATAATCCGCACCAGCAACAATGATTAACGGCTGCTTACGCTCCATGTAGGTTTCAATCGCTTCCCACATACGAGACACTTCGCCTTCTGGTTCAATACGAGCAAGTGAACCTTGCTTGATTTCGCCATTTTCCATCACCATTTCGTTTAATAGTTTAGGGTTAGCGAACGTTGCGCGCTGTGCTGTTAAGTGATCGCCACGGTGTGTTGCGTATGAGTTGAAATCAACTTCTGGCAGACCCATTTTATCAAGGTAAGCACCGGCAGCACTGTTGAGCATAATCGCGTTAGATGGCGATAAATGATCGGTTGTGATGTTGTCGCCAAGTACAGCTAATGGACGCATGCCTTTCATTGTGCGCTCACCCGCTAAAGCACCTTCCCAATAAGGAGGGCGGCGAATGTAGGTTGTTTGTGGGCGCCAGTCGTAAAGCGGGTCAACTTGTTCTGTTTGCGCTGTAGATTCTGGGAACATTGGAATGTAAATTTGACGGAACTGCTCAGGCTTAACGCTTTTCGCTACAATTTCGTCAATTTCTTCGTCTGAAGGCCAGATGTCTTTTAGTGTTATTGGGTTACCGTTTTGGTCGTTACCTAAGATATCTTTTTCAATATCAAAACGAATAGTACCAGCAATAGCATAAGCAACAACAAGCGGAGGTGATGCTAAGAATGCTTGTTTTGCATACGGGTGAATACGGCCATCGAAGTTACGGTTGCCTGATAAAACAGCGGTTGTGTAAAGGTCACGGTCAATCACTTCTTGTTGAATAACGGGGTCTAATGCGCCACTCATACCGTTACAGGTTGTACAAGCGAAGCCAACAATACCGAAGCCCATTTCTTCAAGTTCAGGCAGTAGCTTAGAATCTTCAAGATAAAGCTGAGCTACTTTAGAACCCGGTGCGAATGAAGATTTAACCCAAGGCTTACGTTTTAAACCTAATTTGTTTGCGTTGCGTGCAACTAAAGCTGCTGCAATAACGTTGCGTGGGTTACTGGTGTTTGTACAGCTTGTGATAGCAGCAATAATAACTGCACCGTCTGGCATTAAGCCTTCTTCGTTTTCAACAACGCCTGAAATACCACGTTCGGCTAATTCAGATGTTGGTACACGACGGTGTGGGTTTGATGGGCCAGCAATGTTACGAACAACAGATGATAGATCAAATGTTAGTGTGCGTTGGTATTCAACTTTAGTTAGGCTATCTGCCCATAGGCCCGTTTCTTTTGCGTATGTTTCTACTAATTTAACTTGCTCTGCATCGCGGCCTGTTAGTTTTAAGTAGTCGATTGTTTGCTCATCGATGTAGAACAAACCCGCTGATGCACCAAATTCTGGTGTCATGTTTGAGATGGTTGCACGATCACCAATGGTTAGCTTAGCTGCGCCTTCACCGAAGAATTCTAGGTATGAAGAAACAACTTTAGAATTACGTAAAAATTCTGTAATGGCTAAAACGATATCGGTTGCTGTAATGCCTGGTTGGCGTTCGCCTGTTAGCTCAACACCGATGATGTTTGGTAAGCGCATGTAAGATGGGCGACCTAGCATGACTGTTTCGGCTTCTAAACCACCAACACCAATTGCGATAACGCCTAAAGCATCAACGTGTGGTGTGTGGCTGTCGGTACCCACTAAGGTATCTGGGAATGCAACGCCGTCACGTGCGTGAATAACCGGTGACATTTTTTCAAGGTTAATTTGGTGCATGATGCCATTACCCGGTTGGATAACGTCAACGTTTTTAAAGGCTTTTTTACACCAGTTAATGAAGTGGAAGCGATCGTCGTTTCTGCGGTCTTCAATGGCGCGGTTCTTTTCAAACGCGTCTTTTTCAAAACCAGCATGCTCTACTGCTAGAGAGTGATCAACAATAAGTTGGGTTGGTACAACGGGATTTACTGACGATGGGTCGCCGCCTTTTGCAGCAATCGCATCACGTAAACCAGCAAGATCAACGAGCGCTGTTTGGCCAAGAATATCGTGACAAACAACACGTGCTGGGTACCAAGGGAAATCCAGGTCTTGCTTGTTGCCAATAATTTGTTTTAGTGAGTCGGTCAATGAAGCTGGGTCGCAGCGACGCACGAGGTTTTCGGCGTGAACGCGCGATGTGTACGGCAGTTTGGCATAAGCGCCAGGCTGAATGGCTTCAACAGCTGCTCGAGTGTCATAAAAGTCCAAATCGGAACTGGGAAGTTTTTTGCGGTATTCAGTATTCATTTGTTAACTCACATTTTTTAATGTTTAGATAAAAAAGCCAGTCTTAAAGTTCAAGACTGGCTGTGTTTTTTTGCTAATCGTTTTTAGTCGCGATCGGCAATAGCGGTTACAGGACGTGGATCTGGTCCAGTGTAATCAGCGTTAGGTCGAATAATACGGTTGTTCGAGCGTTGTTCCATCACGTGAGCAGTCCAGCCGGTTACTCGTGACATGACGAAGATCGGCGTAAACAACTTTGTTGGAATGCCCATGAAGTTATAGGCTGAAGCATGGAAGAAATCGGCATTACAAAATAATTTCTTTTCACGCCACATCACTTCTTCACAGCGGACAGAGACGGGATAAAGCGTTGTATCGCCAACATCTTTGCCCAGCTTTTCTGACCATTTTTTGATTACAGCATTACGTGGGTCTGAGGTTGTGTAAACAGCATGACCAAAGCCCATGATTTTTTCTTTACGCGCTAGCATGCTCATCATTTTTTCTTCAGCTTCTTCAGCAGATGTCCAATCTTGGATCATATCCATCGCTGCTTCGTTTGCGCCGCCGTGTAATGGGCCGCGTAATGTGCCGATGGCAGCAGTAACACATGAATGAATGTCAGATAAGGTTGAAGCACATACACGAGCAGTAAAGGTTGATGCGTTAAACTCATGCTCTGCGTATAAAATAAGCGAAGCACTCATCACTGTTTTGTGCAATTCATTTGGTTTTTCGCCGCGCAACATATGCAAGAAATGACCACCAACTGATTCGTCATCTGTTTCAGTTTCAATGCGTACGCCTTCATGAGTGAATTTGTACCAGTAGCAAATGATTGACGGGAAAACAGCAATCATGCGATCGATTTTGTCTGTTTGCTCAGAGAAGTCTTGCTCTTCTTCTAAGTTACCTAGCATTGAGCAACCGGTACGAATAACGTCCATTGGGTGCGCTTCAGCAGGAATGTTTTCTAGGACAGTTTTTAATGCTGCTGGTAAGCCACGTAGAGTCTTTAATTTAGCAACGTATGTGTCTAGCTCTCCTTGATTTGGAAGTTTGTCGTACGCTAATAGGTACGCCACTTCTTCAAATGAAGAGTTTTCTGCAAGGTCTGTCATGTCGTAGCCACGGTATGTTAAACCAGTGCCCGATTTGCCTACCGTACATAAAGCCGTTTCGCCTGCTGATTGACCGCGAAGACCTGCTCCGCCAACTTTCTTTTCAGCCATTATTTTTTCTCCTTAGAAAATAGCGCGTCTAATTTTTGCTCGTATTCGTGGTAGCCCAATACGTCGTAAAGTTCCATACGTGTTTGCATGGTGTCTACAACATTAACTTGCGTGCCTTCTTTACGAATAGTTTCGTATACGTTTAACGCAGCGTTGCTCATTGCACGGAATGCAGATAATGGGTAAAGCACCATGCTTGCGCCGGCATCACCCAATTCTGTTGTTGTGAAATAAGGCGTTTGACCAAATTCTGTAATGTTAGCAAGAACAGGTACGTCTACAGCGGCTGTAAATGCGCGATAGTCGTCTAACTCGTAAACGGCTTCAGCAAAAATCATATCTGCGCCCGCTTCAACGTATGCACAAGCGCGGTCGATAGCAGCTTGTTGGCCTTCGCTGTTGTAAGCATCAGTACGTGCCATTAGAACGAAGTCAGAATCAGTTTTAGCATCGGCTGCTGCTTTAACGCGATCAACCATTTCTTCTTTAGTCACTAGCTCTTTGTTTGGACGGTGTCCGCAACGCTTCGCAGCCACTTGATCTTCAATATGAACCGCAGCAACGCCAGCACGTTCAAATTCTTTAATGGTGCGGGCGATGCTGAAAGCGCTGCCCCAGCCTGTGTCGATATCCACTAAAAGAGGCACGTCAGTTGCAGCAGTAATGCGGCTAGCATCTGTTAGTACATCATTTAACGTTGTTACGCCTAAGTCAGGTAAGCCGAAAGAGGTATTAGCAACGCCGCCGCCAGATAGATAAATAGCTTTGTAGCCCGTTTTTTCAGCGAGTAAAGCTGCGTAAGCATTGATAGTGCCCATGATTTGTAGCGGTTTTTCTTCGGCCATCGCTTCACGGAAGCGTAGGCCTGCTGATTTAATAGTACTCATCTAATATGTGCTCCTAAATTAGATTAATTAAACGCTTTTTGGATAACCAAGCGTTTTAAGGTTTTCGGCGATTTCGCCTAAAGTCGTTGGGTCGTCAATAGTGGCCGGTACTTTATGTTCCACGCCGTCGGCCATGCTGCGCATCGTGCCACGCAATATCTTGCCAGAGCGTGTTTTAGGAAGGCGCTTGACAACGGTTGCCATCTTAAAGGCGGCAACGGGGCCGATTTTTTCGCGAATCAACGCGACAAGTTCTGTCACCACGTCGTCGTCATCGCGGTTAGCGCCAGACTGTAAAACAGCAAAGCCCATGGGTGATTGACCTTTGAGTTTATCTGCTACGCCGATAACGGCACACTCGGCCACATCGGGATGTGCGGCAATCACTTCTTCCATTGCGCCGGTTGAAAGTCTATGGCCTGCAACGTTAATCACATCATCGGTACGGCCCATAATGTAGACGTAACCGTCTTCGTCTTGGTAGCCAGCGTCTCCGGTTTCGTAATAGCCCTTGAATGTTTCTAAATATGAGCTAAAGAAACGTTCGTCATTTTGCCATAAGGTTGGGAAAGTGCCCGGAGGAAGCGGTAGTTTAATAGCAATAGCGCCCATTTCGCCTGCAGCAACTTGTTGTCCTGCTTCGTCGAGGAACTGAATATCGTAGCCTGGTACTGCTTTGGTGGGTGAGCCGGGTTTAACTGCAAATTCTTCAAGGCCTAAACAGTTAGATGCAATTGCCCAGCCGGTTTCTGTTTGCCACCAATGATCAACCACGGGTACTTGAATCTTGTCTTGCGCCCAAAACAATGTGTCGGGATCGCAGCGTTCACCTGCGAGGAATAGGGCGCGCATGCATGACATGTCGTACTTCTTAATGTAGTCGCAGTTAGGGTCTTCTTTTCTAATGGCTCTAAGCGCGGTTGGGGCGGTAAACAATGAGGCTACTTTATATTCAGAGATAATGCGCCAGAATGCACCTGGGTCGGGTGTGCCGATGGGTTTGCCTTCGAAAATAACAGTTGTGGAGCCGTTTAGTAAAGGCCCATAACAAATATATGAATGACCAACCACCCAGCCGATATCTGATGCGGCCCAAAATACCTCGCCAGGTTTGATATTGTAGAGATTTTTCATCGTCCACATCATGGCAACTGCGTGGCCACCGTTGTCACGAACCACACCTTTTGGTTGACCAGTTGTGCCAGAGGTATAAAGAATATAAAGCGGGTCAGTTGCTTCCACAGAAATACAATCAGCCGGCGTTGCATCAGCAACCGCGTTAGTCCAGTCGACGTCGCGGCCTTCTTGCATGCTCGCCGTTGCTTGAGGGCGTTGCAGAATAACTGTGTTTGTCGGTTTGTGGGTCGACAGTTCGATCGCGCCATCAAGTAATGGCTTGTACTCAATAACACGACTACCTTCGATGCCACAGGACGTTGAAAGAATAACTTTAGGTTTCGCATCGTTAATGCGCGTCGCTAATTCAGTCGCAGCAAAACCTCCAAATACGACGGAATGAACCGCGCCGATTCGTGCGCAAGCCAACATAGCCATGACGCCTTGAGGAATCATTGGCATGTAAATTAATACGCGATCACCCTTGGTGACACCAAGGTCGACTAAAACGCCGGCGAGTTTTGAAACTTCGTCTAGGAGCTCTTGGTAGCTATAGGTTTTTTTTGTTTCGGTGACAGGGCTGTCGTAGATTAAGGCGGCTTGTTCTGCTCGGCCATTTTTTACGTGGCGATCTAGAGCGTTATAGCAGGTATTCAGTTTGGCACCAGAGAACCAACGGTATATGGGGGCCTCTGAATCATCTAACACCTTATCCCAAGGCTGATCCCAATCAATCGCTTCAGCGGCCTTTGCCCAAAAAACATCTGGTTGATTCAGTGACTGCTCGTACTGCTCTAAATATTGACCCATTTATTTCTCCTCAAGGTTAGCGACAATTTATTATTTTGTATGTTGAATCGCTCGTTAAAAGCGAGTAATACTACTATTTTTGGGTGTTTTTTTCAACCCACACCCTCAGGCCTTGGACGATCAGGAGCATGTCTAGCGTTAGAATTTCCAATATTTTTTCTGCCTCAAGTGAGCAGCCAGTAGCCAAAACTTCCTCGATGAAATAGCGTTCTATTTGATTTGATAGCGCATCGCTAGTGGGGGACTCTGTTGCGAGCTTGGCAAATACGTTTATACGATGTCGTAGTGCAGTCGCTAGCGGCTTTAAGTTCTCTACCATACAAAAATGGGTGAGGTAGGCGCGTTCGCACTGAGTGGCCATTAGCTTATCAATAGAAATTAGCCAGTCAGTCGGGTTGAAATCAACCGGTGATGATGGCGGAAAAATAAAGGGTTGGCCATCGACGGTGAGTTCTGGGTAGGCAACGCCAAATGTATCCCCAGTAAACATGCCTTTGCTCGTCGTATCGATGATGCAAAAGTGATGTTTGGCGTGCCCCGGTGTGTCGATGAAGGAGAGTTCTCTTCCTTGAAAGTTTAAACTAAAGCCATCAGCTGCCTCAGTCACGCGTTTTTCATCAATGGGGATGAGGTCGCCGTATTGTTTTTTGAACTCGGCATCGCCATATACCGCCGATGCGCCGGCTTGAAGTCTGCTGGGGTCGATCATATGACGCGCGCCGCGTGGGTGAATAATCAGCTGGGCATTACGGCACAGTTGCATGAGCTTGCCTGCGCCGCCGGCGTGGTCTAAATGTACGTGGGTGGGGATAACGAAATCAACGTTTTCGGTGGGTATGTTTTTGATATCGAGAATTTCCAATAGCAGCGGCACGGTGAAATTTGTGCCGACGTCGATAAAGGCGGCGTGGCCATTTTGCTCGATCAGATAACAGCTAGCTAAGCCAGGTCGGATATACTGAGAATCGATGCAGCTAACACCATGGCCTAGGTCTTTGTAAATAAGTTTGCTCATGTTTTTGGGGTATTGTTTGACAGAACCTTTATGTTAAACTCAAAAACCGGTGTTTTAAATTAAAATTGCTTGCAAAGATTAAGTTGAGACGTATGGCCAGGGGTTTTACATAAAAGAATTAAATATAATGAGGAGTTGTAAATGGAACTAAGCAGATTAAAGTCAGCCTTTATGGTCTGTTTTGCCAGTACCGTACTAACGGTCAGTGTGGCAAATGCAGGCGTGACCGATGAAGATATTTTAAATGATGCCGCAAACACAGAAAATGTTGTGTCTTATGGCATTGGTACAAAAGCACAGCGTTATAGTCCGTTGGCGAAAGTAAATGTGGAGACGGTTAAAGACTTGGTACCTGCATGGTCTTTTTCTTTCGGTGGTGAAAAGCAAAGGGGGCAAGAAGCACAGCCTGTTATTTATAACGGTCGAATTTTTGTAACCGCATCATATTCTCGTTTGTTTGCTGTTGACGCAAGGACTGGGCAAGAACTTTGGGAATACAATCATCGTCTTCCAGATGGCATCCTTCCTTGTTGTGACGTGATTAACCGAGGTGCAGCTCTATACGGCGATTTGGTTATCTTCGGTACCCTGGACGCAAAAATTGTTGCGTTAAACCAAGAAACGGGCAAAGTGGTTTGGAAGAAGAAAGTCGATGATTACAAAGCGGGCTATTCGTTAACAGCGGCGCCGATTATTGCCAATGGGAAAGTCATCACGGGTGTTTCTGGTGGTGAATTTGGTGTTGTTGGTCGTGTAGAAGCGCGTGATGCACTAACGGGTGCGATGGTTTGGTCTCGTCCGGTTATCGAAGGGCATATGGGTTACAAGTATGGCCCTGGTGTGAAACAAAAAAGCGGTAAATACAAAGACGGTGAGAAAGTCGAGAATGGTATTACTGGTACACGTGGAGCCTCTTGGCCTGGTGATATGTGGAAAACAGGTGGTTCTGCCACTTGGTTAGGTGGAACGTATGACGCCGAAGTAGGTTTGTTGTTCTTTGGAACGGGTAACCCCGCACCATGGAATGCTCATTTACGTCCAGGCGATAACTTGTATTCATCTTCAACCGTGGCGATTGATCCTGAAACTGGGAAGATGGTTTGGCACTATCAGTCAACACCCAATGAAGCTTGGGATTTTGATGGCGTGAATGAATTCGTTTCTTTCGACCTTAAAAAAGACGGTGAAATTATTAAAGCGGGTGCGAAAGCCGACCGGAATGGTTTTTTCTACGTGATTAACCGTACTAACGGTAAATTAATTTCAGCCAACCCATTTATTACACGTCAAGATTGGACCACGGGTGTGGATCTTAAAACGGGCCGTCCAATTGAAACACCTAATGCGCGACCAGGTGACCCTGCAAAAGCGGAAGGTAAAAAAGGTTCAGCTGTCTTTGCTGTTCCATCTTTCCTCGGTGGTAAAAACTGGATGCCAATGGCATATAGTCCTAAAACGGATCTGTTCTATGTTCCTTCGAATGAGTGGGGAATGGACCTTTGGAATGAGCCGGTCACTTATAAAAAAGGTGCGGCGTACATGGGAGCTGGTTTTACGATCAAACCTCTTTATGAAGATTATATCGGCGCACTGCGAGCGATTGACCCTAAAACCGGAAAATGGATTTGGGAATATAAAAACTATGCACCTTTATGGGGTGGCGTATTAACAACGGGTGGTGATTTGGTTTTCTTTGGAACACCAGAAGGTTACTTGAATGCGTTAGATGCTAAAACGGGTGAGTTGCTTTGGAGATTCCAAACTGGTTCGGGTATCGTTGGTATTCCTGTGACTTGGGAAATGGACGGTGAGCAATATATCGCTGTTCCCTCTGGCTGGGGTGGTGCTGTTCCTTTATGGGGCGGCGATGTCGCAAAGCGCATCAAAACTCTTAACCAAGGCGGTTCATTGTGGGTGTTTAAGCTTCATAAAAGTTAAACGAACTACATTTAGAGAAAAGGCCAGACTTTCTGGCCTTTTTTTGCCTTTAAAAGGTGGCCGCATTGATTTGATCTGTTGGCCACGGCATTAAAATACAGAAATTGGAGTAAGCATGGCAGTTTATAAATCCCCAGTACGAGATATGGCGTTTGTTCTTAATGAAATTATCAACGTCGGATCCTTAACTGATATTGAGAAATTTGAAGACGCAACTGACGACATCATCACCGGCGTACTTGATGAGGCAGCAAAGCAAATTGATAACACCATTGGTGTGTTAAATGAGTCTGGCGATTCTGAAGGCGCATCTTTGAAAGCAGGTGAGGTGACAACACCTGCCGGTTTTAAAGAAGCGTATGCAGCATACGCAGAAAGCGGTTGGATTGGCTTAGATAAAGACGTTGAGTTTGATGGCCAAGGCTTGCCATATGTTCTGGCCACGGCGGTTACTGACATGTTGTCGGGTGCAAATGCAGCTTTTTCGTTATACCCAGGCTTGAGTAATGGTGCTTATGAAGCGTTGAAAGCGCACGGTACTCAAGAGCAAAAAGAAACGTATATGAGTCACTTAAGCCTTGGCGATTGGAGTGGCACGATGTGCTTAACAGAGCCAGGAGCAGGTAGTGATCTTGGGCAAGTAAGAACAAAAGCCGTACCACAAGACGACGGTAGTTATTTAGTCGAGGGTAATAAGATTTTTATTACCGCAGGGGAACACGATCTAACAGATAATATTATTCATTTGGTATTAGCTAGAACACCGGGAGCGCCAGAAGGTATTCGCGGTATTAGTATGTTTGTTGTACCCAAGTTTTTGATTAATGAAGATGGTTCGTTGGGTGCGCGTAATGAAGTGGAATGCGCAAACATCGAAGAAAAAATGGGTATTCATGGCTCATGTACTTGCGTTTTAAACTTTACCGACGCAAAAGGCTATTTGGTGGGTGAGTTAAACAAGGGTATTCAAAACATGTTTGTGATGATGAATGCAGCTCGCTTAATGGTCGGCTTGCAGGGCTTGGGTGTGGCAGAACGTGCAACACAAAATGCTATCACGTATGCAAAAGACCGCAAGCAAGGGCGTCCTTTAACCCGGAAAGCGGAATCTTCTTTTGATAGTGACACTATTATTGTCCACCCAGATGTGCGCCGAATGTTGTTAACCATGAAAGCATTGACGGAAGGCTGTCGGATGATGGCGTATGACACGGCAAAGCACGTTGATTTATCTGAGAACCACCCAGATGATGCGGTTCGTAGCGCGTCTAAAGCACGGGTTGATCTTATGACGCCGGTCTGTAAAGCATTTATTACGGATACGGGTGTGGAAGTGTCTGGTCTAGGCGTGCAAGTGTATGGTGGTCATGGGTATATCAGTGAGCATGGTATGGAGCAGAATATGCGCGATAGCAAAATCTTCTGTATCTATGAAGGCACGAACGGTATTCAAGCAATGGATTTGATTGGCCGTAAACTCTCAATGAATAACGGACAGCTACCAAACGACTTTTTTGCAGATGTGAAAAGTGAGTTGGCGTCAGCGGAACAAGGCATGGACTTTATTGCGAAGCCATTAACGTCAGCTCTTGCCGCCTTAGAAGAGGCGACGAGTTGGTTAGTCCAGTCAAAAGAAAATAATCCGAACGATTCAGCGGCCGCTGCGGTTGATTACTTACAGATTTTTGGTTTGGTAACGTTGGGTTATTATTGGTTACGCGCCGCTAAGGTGGCGAGTGCAAAAGAAGGTGTTTTTTATCAAGGAAAGTTAGCAACGGCCAAGTTCTTTGCAACTAAGCTATTGCCGCGTGTGCACGGTTTGGTGCCAGTTGTAATGGCCGGTGGTGACTGTGTTATGGATCCGGATGAAGATCTTATCATCTAGTCTTATCGCAACAGTTTGACCGTCATAAAAACCCCGCTGTTGAGCGGGGTTTTTGTTTTTTAAGGACGAGTCGCGTGTTAATATTTAGAAAGAATAATAATTAGGTTATTGCCAAATGAATTTTTTTGATATGTCGCTGGATAAAAATCCGGCTAACTATGTATCACTTTCCCCGCTTACTTTTTTAAAAAGAGCCGCCGACGTTTACCCAAATAAAATTGCATGTGTCCATGGTGATCAACGTATTACGTGGGCAGAAACCTACCTTCGTTGCGTCAAACTGGCTTCCGCCTTATCTGCCAGAGGGATAAAAAAGGGCGATACCGTTTCAGCAATGCTACCGAACATCCCGGCTATGTTTGAGCTACATTTTGCCGTGCCTATGATCGGTGCGGTGCTGCACTCCATTAACACGCGTTTAGATGTCGAGTCGGTCGCTTTTCAGCTAGACCATGCTGAAAGTAAAGCTATCTTTATCGATAGTGAGTTTTCTCAGGTGATGGACGCGGCTGTGAAAAAGGCGGAAACACTGCCATTAGTTGTTGATGTTGAAGACCTAACATTTAATGCAAATAACCCCGTTGGTGAGCTTGAGTACGAATTGCTCATTAAAGAAGGTAACGAGGATTTTGAATGGGCTCTACCGGACGATGAGTGGCAATCTATTACACTGAATTACACCTCCGGAACCACTGGCAATCCAAAAGGCGTGGTGTATCACCATCGCGGTGCCTACCTAAATGCTATCAGTAATGTTATTACGTGGGATATGGGGAATCACCCTACTTACCTTTGGACATTACCAATGTTTCATTGCAATGGCTGGTGCTTTCCATGGAGTGTTGCGGCATCGGCGGGTACCAATGTATGCCTACGTAGCGTGCTGCCCAAGACAATTTTCAAACTCATTAAATCTGAAAAGGTAGATCATTTTTGTGGTGCACCAACCGTTTTAACGATGTTAATTAATACCCCTGAGAAGCACAAGCAGGGTATTGAACACAATGTAAAAGTAATGACCGCTGGAGCAGCGCCACCGGCAGCTGTTATTCAACGCATGGAAGAGATGGGTTTTAGTGTGACGCATGTTTATGGGTTAACAGAAACTTATGGCCCTTGCACGGTGTGTGCTTGGCACGATGAGTGGGATGAGCTGTCGGCTGACGAGCAGTCTGTTCTTAGAGCGCGGCAGGGTGTGCGTAGTGCGATGTTAGAAGACTTGATGGTCGCTGATCCTGAAACACTTGAGCCTATGCCGAAAGATGGTGTGAGCATGGGCGAGATCTTTATGCGTGGTAATAATGTTATGAAGGGCTACTTAAAAAACCCGGCTGCTTCAGAGGAGGCTTTTAAAGGAGGCTGGTTTCATTCAGGCGATTTGGCGGTTTGGCATGAAGATGGCTATATCGATATTAAGGATCGATCAAAAGATATCATTATTTCAGGTGGCGAGAACATCTCAACGTTAGAGGTGGAATCTGTTTTATATCGTCACCCTTCTATTTTAGAGGCAGCCGTTGTCGCAAAGCGTGATGATGTTTGGGGTGAGAAGCCGTGTGCATTCGTTACCTTAAAAGAGGGTGAGGTGGTAACAGAAAAGGACATAGTGGCCTTCTGTCGTGAAAATTTAGCCCATTATAAAGCACCCAAACTTATCGTGTTCGGAGCGTTGCCGAAAACATCAACGGGGAAAATTCAGAAGTTTATATTAAGGGACCGGGCAAACGAGATTTAGCTAAGCGATAATATCGTTGCTAATGTTTGATACAGATGAGCAGCCAGCGAGGGCCATTGCCAGTTCGAGTTCGGATTGTAGAATGTTGAGGACGTCTTCGACACCTTGTTGGCCTGAATGACTTAAGCCCCAAATAACCGGACGACCGATTCCAGTACATTGGGCACCAAGAGCGAGTGCTTTTAAAATATCGCTGCCTCTGCGGATGCCGCCATCTAAAATGATGGGTATTTGTTGGTTGACGGCTGTTGAAATCGCAGGCAGCGCATCAATACTCGCAATGCTGCCATCCAGTTGGCGGCCGCCATGGTTTGATACGATGATGCCATCAATGCCATGTTCAACGGCTAGTTTGGCATCTTGTGGGTGCAAAATACCTTTCAAATAAACGGGCATGTTTGCGTGTTCTTTAATCCAGCCGATGTCTCTCCAAGTTAAGCTCTTGTCGATTAGGTTTTCAAAATAATGGGCAAGGCCAGAGTGCCCGTGTTTGTTTGGTAATTGCGAATGCTCTAATGCGTGTAGGTTGCTCATTTTGAGGTGTGACGGCAATTGAAATTGGTTTCTAACATCTCGTTCACGGCGACCTAAAAAGGGGGCGTCGACAGTAATAACGAGCGCTTGGCAACCAGCATTTTTTGCGCGTTCAATGAGTGCTAACGTGGCTTGTTTATCCTTATACACATACAGTTGAAACCAAACGGGTGAGTTTGTCGCAGCGGTTATATCCTCAATAGGGTGATTCGACATGGTGCTGCAAATCATAATTGTGCTTGAGTTATT
>MAAC01016659.1_pt1 | contig 16468 bp, 18 predicted proteins | sample 1115981 | NCBI WGS metagenome assembly MAAC01 (sample SAMN04961126, study PRJNA320927) | seawater metagenome | isolation source: sample BD02T64 sea water enriched with oil for 64 days | place: USA:Gulf of Mexico | collected 2013-07-27 | reverse complement strand
CAATGATGTAGGTGTTATTACAATTGTAGATTTTGACAACTACCGTCAATTTCAAGATGATTATAATACATTTAATCAAGCAGATGCTGAAAACCAAATGAAATTGGAGCAATCGTTAAGCACTACTTTCAACGAAATGGTAGCAACTATGCCTAATTATTTGAAAATAGATGATGTATGGATGCGTTAGATGACATCCGCAAAGAAATCAAAGAATATGAAACCGAGATCAATGATCCTTCAATTGATAATGAAGAACATTTAGAAAACCTAGAAGAGATCGATGAAGCGATGTATGATTTTAACAAAGAGCTTTTAAAAGCTAGAAAAAAGTTTGATGAAGAAAATTTAGATTTATTAGAAAACTATATGGAAAGCTTAAATGAAGGTTTAGAATATTTAGATAAATAATTAGACTCGAAAAAAGCAATATCAAGAAACCGTGCTTGCGCACGGTTTTTTATTGCCTCAACCTAAATTGAATCTTACTCCATTCTCTCATTAGAAAACCTAGAATAATACCATGTTCTAGATTTTTCTCTTGTACGTCGGCCAGATAATAGAGTTGTTGTAATTTAGGATCGCTATCCTCCATCGCTTCATTTAAGAGGGAAATTAGCTCGTCCAGAAATACTTGTGGTTCATTAATTTCAATAGCATTAAATCCAGAACGTTCTAGGTCTTTATTTACTTGGCTTTTATAAACCATAAAAACATGATGTCTATCCTCTAATTTATCCTTTAAAACTGCAAGCTTTTCTGACATAATAAGACTTTAAAATTCCAAATTTAATAGGTTGCTAACATAAGTCTGCTATTTAAAGTTGTAATCTTACTTGTTGATGATTATTTCGCTTTCGCGAAAGCGAGATTCCAATAAAAGTTACAACTAGAAATAAGGAATTAAACTAAAAGTCTGGCGCTGGAGTGGAGCACAAACCTAACTAGCAGCAAAGAAATAAAAAGAATCAAGATGTTAATCTAAAGATTTCTGCCTGCGTGTAGGAGAACTCAATAGACTATTGAAAAAGAAAAGAGACTCATATATTAACCTAAAGATTTCCGCCTGCGCGGAAATTAGTGCATGACAAGAGAAGAGTTATTTCATATCGCCGAAGATTACTTCCAGCAACAAGGCTGGAAAGCTTTCCCTTTCCAAAAACAAACTTGGGAAGCGTTTCTCTCTGGTAAAAACGGCTTACTCAATGCACCTACTGGAAGCGGTAAAACATATGCGCTTTGGGTCGCGATTGTCCTCAATTACATCAAATCAAATCCTGATTATAAAACTAAAAACAAGAAAGGACTCAAAGCCATCTGGATCACACCGTTGCGATCGCTTTCTCAAGAAATTGCTCAGACTTCCCAAAAATTTGTTGATGGCATAGGATTGCCATTTACGGTAGGAATACGCTCTGGTGACACGACCACAAAAGAACGAGCTGCTCAAAGGAAGTCCATGCCCGATTTATTGATTACTACGCCAGAGAGTTTGCACCTACTTCTTGCTACTAAAGATCATAGTAAAATCTTCAAAGATTGTAATGCTATTATTATAGACGAATGGCACGAACTGCTAGGCACAAAACGCGGCGTTCAAATGGAATTAGGACTTTCGCGACTCGCAGGCATCAATAAAAGTCTTCGTGTTTGGGGAATTAGCGCCACCATAGGTAATCTCGAGCAAGCTAGACAGGTTTTATTAGGTGTGGATTCGGCACGCTTTCGCGAAAGCGTACTTATCAAAGCAAATCTGAAAAAAGATATAGAAGTGCGATCGATAATTCCATCGTCTATGGATAAATTTCCATGGCGCGGTCATTTAGGTTTGCATCTTTTAGAAGACGTGGTAAACATTATTAATAGCAGTAAATCCACATTAATATTTACCAATACAAGAGCGCAATGCGAGTTGTGGTTTCAAGCGATTATGCACCAGCATCCAGAATTTGCTGGCGAGGTAGCGATGCATCATGGTTCCATAAATAGAGAAACACGTATCTGGGTAGAAAATGCGATTAGAAATGAGTCGCTTAAGGCCTGTGTTTGTACGTCATCACTAGATTTAGGAGTAGATTTTGCTCCTGTAGAAACTATTATTCAAGTAGGCGGACCCAAAGGTGTTGCTCGATTTTTACAGCGTGCAGGAAGATCTGGCCATAGACCTGGTGAGACTTCGGTAATTTATTTTTTACCAACACATGCATTAGAATTAATTGAGGCCAGTGCTTTACAAAAAGCCGTAAAAACTCAAGCGGTAGAAGATCGACTGCCTTATTTGAATTGTTATGATGTTCTCATTCAATATTTATGTACACTTGCTATCTCTGGCGGTTTTTATCCGCAGGAGATATTTCCAGAGGTAAAAGCTACTTTTTGTTATCAAGAACTTACCTATGAAGAATTTCAATGGTGTCTTAATTTCATTGTTTATGGAAGTTCTTCCCTAGGTTCTTATGACGAATATAAAAAGGTGTCCATAGATGAAGATGGACGTTATTTTATTGATGATCGAGGTATCGCCATGCGTCACCGTTTACAAATGGGGACTATTGTTACTGGCACTGATATCACGGTAAAATATGTTACTGGTGGCTACATAGGTTCTATAGAAGAGTATTTTATAAGCCAGCTATCTCGTGGCGATGTGTTTGTTTTTGCAGGTAGAACTCTTGAATTTGTACGCTTAAAAGGAATGGTAGCACAAGTGCGCAATTCTAAAAGAAAAAAAGGTAAGGTCGTTAACTGGATGGGAAGCCGTATGCCACTCACCTCGCAATTAGGAGAATTACTTCGAGAAGAGATGCAAAATTTTCAAAGCAGCAAAAAGCGAAGTCCCGAAGCAAAGGCTCTTAAAGACATCATTACACGACAACAACGAGAAAGTGTCATCCCGCAAAACCATGAGTTTTTAATAGAAACATTTAAAACTAGAGAAGGATACCATTCGGTATTTTACCCTTTTGAGGGAAGATTAGTTCACATGGCGATGGCAGGATTGATCGCTTACCGCATTAGTTTATTGCAACCTATAAGTTTCTCGCTTGCCTATAACGACTATGGTTTTGAGATTTTGAGTGACCAAGAGTTTGACATGCAAAATGTGCTAGACAACAACCTCATCACATCAGACATGATTTTAGAAGATCTAGAAGCAAGTGTCAATGCCACAGAACTCGCCAAAAGAAAATTTAGAGACATTGCCGTTATCGCTGGTCTTGTTTTCACCGGTTATCCTAACAAAGCGATTAAGGTAAAACACCTTCAAAGCAGCAGCCAGTTGTTATTTGAAGTCTTTAGGGATAACGAGCCAGACAATTTACTGTTTAGACAAGCTTATACAGAAACCTATGAGCAAGAAATAGAAGAATACCGCTTGCGAGAAGCATTTGAACGCATAGAAAAACAAACCATAGTCTGGAAAGCTTGTGAAAAGCCTACTCCTTTCTCTTTTCCCATCATTACAGACCGCTTGCGCGAAAAGTTAAGTAGCGAAAAACTTGCTGATCGCATTAAGCGCATGCAAGTCAAATGGGAATAACATTAATTGCCGGATAAGTATTTTTTAGGAGTAGTACCGTATTTCTTTTTAAAAGCACTGATAAAATGACTTCCAGTGCTGTAACCTACTTTTAAGCCTACTTCATTTACATTATACTGACCGGTATCTAACAATTGTCTCGCATAATCCATCTTGTGATCTAGGGCAAAACCATAAACGGTGTCGCCATAAACTTCTTTAAAACCCTCTTTTAATTTTTTAAGAGATAGACCTATTTCCAGCGCAAGATCTGGCAATGATGGTAAATCGATCATGCGCTCGATCACTATTTCTTTAGCACGTTTAATCTTACGCATATTTTCCTCGTCGGCTAGGAATGGGCAAGCCTCGAGATCTGCATCTTCTTCTCTATTGAAGTAAAGTGATAACAACTCATAAGATTTACCTTTAAAATACAGTTGTTTTATAGTATCATTTAGATTGTAATTCATTAATTGATGCAAGGCAACAGCCATAGAAGGTGATATCTTACCGTCTACATAGTATTTTTTGTCTTTATTTTCTGGACTTAAAAAACTTACGTGTTGTGCATCAGGAGAAAAAAGCGAGTGAAATTTCTTAATTGATATCAGTACCGATACAAACCAGGTTTGAGGAGAAATACTCAAATCCATTGGTAAATCTCTAGATGGATTATACAATAAATAGGAGTTTTGTTCTTTGAGATCAAGTTTATAACTACCTTGATTAAAAGCGAGTTGCACGTTTCCTTTGAGACAATAATGAAATTGTAAAAAGTTACTATCTACATGATGTTCAAAAACGGCTTTATCTTCACTATCATTTTTTAATCTTATCACATGAAACCCATCTTCTATGATGGTAATTTCCGCAGCACCTTTAGCGATGTTTTCCATAACTACTCTTATTTAAAATGACTCTAAATAGTGGTCATATCGCTTTCGCGAAAGCTAAACAACCACTATCAACAGTCTATAATTCAATTCAATAAAACAAAGATAACTCATAGCGACGAAAAAGGAACCTGTAGCGTTATTTTTATAGCTAATGCTCGTTTAATTTTGTCGACTACTACAGAAAAGAATTTATGGCCGCGGCAGCAGCAAAACATCATACATTTTACGCAATAGGAATTAGTTACCGCAAGGCAGATGCCGAAATGCGTGGTGCATTTTCCTTAAGTGCAGATGCTATTGAAAATGTTTTGACTCAAGCTAAGGAAGAAGGAATCCCTTCGCTAGCGGTAATTTCTACCTGTAACCGTACCGAGTTGTATGGATTTGCTCAACATCCTTTTCAACTTATCAAGTTATTATGCGAGCATTCTCATGGAACCGTAGAAGAGTTTGAGAAAATAGCCTACGTCCATAAAAATGAAAAGGCAAATGATCACCTTTTTAATGTAGGAACTGGTTTAGACAGTCAGATACTAGGAGATTTTGAAATTATCGGACAATTAAAACTTGCCTTTAAGAAGTCTAAAGAATTTAACTTGATCAATCCTTATATGGAACGATTGATCAATGCTGTTATTCAAGCAAGCAAGCGCATTAAAACAGAAACAGATTTAAGTAGCGGCGCTACATCGGTTAGTTTTGCTAGCGTTCAATACATTCTTGAGAATTTTTCTAAAGACTCTAGTCAAAACATCACCTTGTTCGGTACTGGAAAAATAGGCCGTAATACTTGTGAAAACCTTATTAAGCACACACAAAATAAGGCGATAACCTTAATAAATAGAACAAAGGATAAGGCAGAACGTATTGCTGGAAAATTTGATCTGATTGTTAAAGACTACGCTCAACTAGAAGAACAAATCGCACAAAGCGATATTCTTATAGTTGCCACAGGTGCTCAAAATCCTACAGTTTCTAAAGATCTTATTTACACCAATAAGCCGTTATTGATCCTAGACCTTTCCATTCCTAAAAACGTGAATGAAAATGTCACAGAACTTGATAACGTGACCTTAGTACATCTAGATGAACTGTCCCAAGTTACTAATCGCACCATAGAAAATAGAGGACATTTTATTCCACAAGCTCAAGAGATTATTAATAATATTCATGCAGAGTTTAAACAATGGCAAGAATCACGTCGTTTTGCTCCCACCATGCATGCCTTAAAAACAAAACTTTCTGCTCTTAAGGATTCTGAAATCAAAGGAAATAGAACAAAAATTACCGACTTCAATCAAGAACAAGCTGATCTTATTGCTGATAAAATCATTCAGAAAATAGCGGGACATTTTGCTAATCACCTTAGGGACGAAGAAGAAAACACAGAAGAAGCCATAGAACTTTTAAACAAGGTTTTCAAGCTGGAGCAATTGAGTTCTTAGTTTCATTTTTTGTTCCCAGTTCCATCTCTCAACCAAAATATTAAGAATTAGTAGTATGTCCAAAGTAATTAAAATAGGAACCAGAGATAGTGAGCTAGCTATGTGGCAGGCAAAAACAGTGCAATCGCAACTAGAAGCATTAGGTCACAAAACAGAGTTGTTTCCTGTAAAATCTCAAGGAGATCTTAACCTTACAGAACCGCTTTACGAGATGGGAATTACTGGTATTTTTACCAAAACTCTTGATGTCGCTCTAGTAAAAGGAGAAATTGACATCGCTGTGCACAGTCTTAAAGATGTCCCTACGCAATTACCTAAAGGAATGGTGCAGGCTGCAGTGATGGAGCGTGCGTCAAGTAAAGACATTTTAGTTTATAAGAAAAGTTTTAATCCAGATGATGAAACAACTATAGCTACTGGTAGTTTAAGACGCAAATCTCAATGGTTAAACATGTACAGTCATCATAAAGTTGTGGACTTGCGTGGTAACGTGAATACTAGGTTATCAAAATTAAAAACCAACACCGACTGGAATGCAGCTATCTTTGCAAAAGCAGGACTCGATCGCATAGGTTTACTGCCTCAACTCAAAACTACCTATGGCTTTGAATACACAGATCTAGACAGCTTTATTCCTGCTCCAGCACAAGGTGCCATGATGATTGCCGCCATGAAGGCTAATACAGAAGTTCTGAAAGCTGCAGCCGCGTTAAATCATCAACAAACTGCCATTTGTGTAGATATAGAAAGAGCTTTTTTACGTGACTTAGAAGGCGGCTGTACCGCTCCTATTGGTGCTATCGCAACGGTAAAAATCGACCAGCTTCATTTTACAGGAACACTTATGAGCCTAGATGGCAAGCAAAGAATAGATGTAACTGATACGATGTCGTGGTACGATAACGTAGAGATGGAAGAATGTCTCGCTTTCGCGAAAGCGCAATCACAAAAAGTCCTTTCTCAAGGAGGAAAAGAATTGATGGCAGCGATTAAAGAATCGCTGGCTTAATAATTTAGATGAATATTAATGATTCTGCCTTTGTAGAATAATTAGTATGTAATAGAATTCCTTACCTTTAAATCATAAAAAATATTACCATGCCTATTCAAGCACCATTCAATCTTAATAAATGGATTGATGAGAATCGAGATCTTTTAAAACCACCAGTAGGAAATAAAAACTTGTATAAAGATGCAGGTGATTACATTGTTATGATTGTGGCAGGACCTAATGCTCGTAAAGATTATCACTATAATGAAACTGAAGAGCTATTTTATCAGCTGGAAGGTCATATTGAAGTTCATATTCAGGAAGATGGTAAAAAACGTACGATGAAATTAGGACCTGGAGATATGTATTTACATCCAGGAAAAGTGCCTCATTCACCGGTAAGACATGAAAATTCTATAGGTCTTGTTATAGAGCGCAAACGCAACAGTGCAGATGCTGTTGATGGACTTTTATGGTTTTGCGATAATTGTAATAACAAGTTACACGAGACTTATTTCAAATTAGATAACATAGAGAAAGACTTTTTACCTCGTTTTAAAGAATTTTATGCAAGTGAGGAGTTAAGAACTTGCGACAACTGCGGTACCATCATGGAAACTGATGAACGATTTACAGAATAATCGCCTTAAAAAACAAAACCCCAAGCTCGCGCTTGGGGTTTCTTTCTTAAAATGTAATTAGGGATTTACATTTTAGGAAGTAGTACAGAGTCCACAACGTGAATTACTCCGTTAGATTGATTCACATCTGCAATAGTTACTGTTGATGTTCCTCCATTTGCATCAGTAATAGTTACTTTACCGTTTTCAAGGGATAATCTTATTTCAGTTCCTGCTACTGTTTTTACAGCCGCAATACCATCGTTTTTCTTAATTAAAGCAATTACATCTTTTGCATTAAATTTTCCAGCGATTACGTGGTATGTTAAAACAGTTTGTAATGTTTTTTTGTTTTCTGGTTTAAGCAAGTTTGCCACAGTTCCTTCTGGTAATTTGTCAAAGGCTGCATTTGTAGGAGCAAATACTGTAAATGGTCCTTCACCAGATAATACTTCTACTAATTCTCCAGCCTTTACTGCTGCTACTAAAGTTGTGTGATCCTTAGAGTTCACCGCATTTTCTATAATGTTTTTAGAAGGATACATTTCTGCTCCACCTACCATTACTGTTTTTTCTTTCTTCATCATACCACTTTGAGCAAAAGCAGTTTGACCGATAAATAAAAATGCAGCTACTAGCGCTAGGCTAAATAATTTTGAATTTTTCATAGTTTTTTAATTTTGTTAATATGTTACTTTAATTGATATACTACGTAAGTACCCATTTGGTTTTTTTACTAACGCGGTTTAACGCAGTATTAACCTAAAACAACATTTTTTAAGAGAGTTTGTGATAAATCTCTATTTCTCAAACTAAGAAAACTTCTAGAATATATTATGATACTTATTTAAACGCTTTGTATTTTAAACTAAGCGTTGAAATTACTTTAATAAAAAACCTTCCTTATCAAGAACAGGTAACGCTGTGAAGTTTTTCTCGCTTATCGTATTAGGTGCCGCCATGAACGTCTTATCATATAAAGTAGGTCCAGAAAAATAAGTAAGTACAAACTCGTTTAAAAATGGAAACACCTCTTCCATAATCAGCTCTACCTTCATGGCGCTTTTTGCCGCGACTAATTTAAAAGCATGTCTCAAAGTAGAAGTTTTGCGACCATCACGGTTTTTTCCTCTACTCATAATCATTACTGATTCTAACGGTTCTCTTGTATCGTTGATCAAGTAAACCATCCAGTCTTGAGAAGTAAAATCTTCGTTCCATTCCTTAATGATAGCGATGTGAACATCTTTCACTACTGGAATTACAATATCTTTTTTCATGCTTTCAATTTATCTTTAATCTGCTTGATGAGTTGGTCTGTTTCCAAGATTTAATATTTCTCATGATACAATATTTCACATTCATATTCTTTTGTTAAGGGCAGAATTAATTCTGCCCTTAAGAAAAGCTTAGATTTAATCTAGTTTCTATAGCTTTAATCAACTCTGGCAACTCCATTATAACATTCATTTCTTCAGTACTTAAAAATACATCCATCCCAGAATTAGTACCAAAACCATCGTTATAATCCTGCTCCTCATCACTTACACTCAATATAATAGGATAGCTGTATTTAGGTAACCATTTAGACCAATACACCTTTTCAAACTCATTTTTATGGAGAAACTCTAACTGTAAATTAGGGTAGTTATGTGTTACGCTTTCGCGAAAGCGAGACCACAACTCATTTTCTTTAAACACATCATAAGTAAGATCACACAATTTACAATCGTAGGTTTTAGGACTGATGATTTTATGGGCACTATCCATAAGCGAATTGAGCGCTCCGGAGTTTGCATTATAAACAAAAATTAGTTTTGAAATCACTTTTACAAAGCGTTAGAAAACTGCTTTAAGAAACGAACATCGTTTTCAAAAAACATGCGTATATCGCCTATTTGATACAGCAACATCGCAATGCGCTCCACGCCCATTCCGAAAGCAAAACCACTGTATTCTTCAGGATCGATACCACAATTAGTCAGTACCGCAGGATCTACCATACCACAACCACCTATTTCTAACCAGCCGGTTCCTTTTGTAATTCTATAATCGGTTTCTGTTTCCAGACCCCAGTAGATATCGATCTCTGCACTAGGTTCTGTAAACGGGAAATAAGATGGTCGCAAACGTATTTGTGATTTACCGAACATCTCTTGAGTGAAGTGCAATAGCGTTTGCTTCATGTCTGCAAAGCTCACGTCTTTATCAATATACAATCCTTCTACTTGATGAAAAATACAATGGGCACGAGCACTTATCGCCTCATTACGGAAAACGCGTCCAGGCGAAATCGTTCTAATAGGCGGCTTGTTATCTTCCATATAACGTACTTGTACGCTAGAAGTATGCGTTCTTAGAAGCACATCTGGATCAGTCTGTATAAAAAAAGTATCCTGCATATCGCGTGCTGGATGGTGAGCAGGTAAGTTTAACGCAGTAAAATTGTGCCAGTCGTCTTCTATTTCTGGACCTTCACTTACATTAAATCCTATACGAGAGAATACATCAATAATTTGATTCTTTACAATAGAGATAGGATGTCTCGCTCCTATTTCTAGTGGAAAGCCAGAACGTGTTAGATCTCCATAAATACCAGCCTCTTCTTCTTTAGATTCAAGGTTCTCTTTTAAAGCATTTACTTTATCGCTGGCTTTTTGCTTTAATTCATTGATTGCCTGACCAAAAGCTTTCTTTTGCTCATTAGGCACTTCTTTAAATGCGTCAAAAAAGTCTTTAAGCTTTCCTTTCTTGCCTAAGTATTCTATTCTAAAAGCTTCTACAGCCTCTTTAGAATCGGCTTTAAAGGCTTGTACTTTCTCAATGTGTTCTTTTACTTTATCCAGCATGATCTCTCGTTATGAACTGGCAAATTTAATGAATTTATGAGTGCTTTCTAGTGTTATAACGTTCAGAATTCTCGACGTCTAAATAAATATAACGCATCAAAAAAAACACAGCTATCCCACCGAATGTATGCCACAGCCAGTGTGTTCCCATATCAAGGAATTCTATAGGATATTTTTTATCCAGCGTTCTAAAACTGATTGCCGTTATTACTGCTAGTATGGAAAAAACTACATTTTTAAAGTGCTTCCACTGGTGGCGATAAGCATAAATAAAAACAGGTAATAGGACTCCTATGGCAGTTCCTAAGTAACCTGTAGAAGTACGATAACCTTGTGGTAGAGGCAGTAACTGTGGTATGATATGCAAACCTAAAATCATTAAAATAAGTGCCCCTTTTTGCACCATAGAGACTGTTAATCTAAAAATGAAGTAGAATGAGCATGCAAGACATAACACAACTATAGGAACCCAATCCATGAGCAACCAGATCTCATTACTGCGAGAGGCATGATAAATAGTACCACCTACAAATCCTATAAAAAACACCGGCATGCAACACCTTAAAAACCAATGTTTATAATCAGATTTATAGATCAAAATACTGAAATAGATTATGCAGGCAAGAAAAATAAGATTGCTCGCCGTATTAAACGGTTCTACAGGGAAACGCCCCATAACAGTCTCTTTGTAAATCGGGCCGCTATCATTTACATGTTGCAGCAAGTCGTTGATCATTGAATCTTTAATTTCTAAGAGCAATTTAAAGGTATTTACAGAGCTTTTTTGAAAAAATATTTATAAAATTATCGCTTTCGCGAAAGCAGAACCTTTAACCATGAACACGTTAGAAACAGCTGTTGCATTTTCTTAATAACTAGTTATGCGAAGTGTTTGACCGTTTTGTAAAAATTTTTATGTTTGTGATATGCAAATGGCACATTACATATCAGATTTACTTTATAGACATGAATGCGTGGTTGTACCGGATTTTGGTGCGTTTATTTCACGTCGTGTTCCTGCTCAACATTTTGCTAGTAGCCATACGATCTATCCGCCTAAAAAGGGATTGAGTTTTAATGCTCAAATAAAACAAAACGATGGATTACTAGCTAACCATGTAGCCAGTGTACAAAATTGTTCTTATGAGCAAGCGGTTCAAGAAATACGTAATTATGTACGCTCGTTAGATAAAGAAATAGATAATAATGGATCTGTTACCATTCATAAAGTAGGTCGTTTTTCTCGTAGCGAAGAAAATGCGTTGCAGTTTACACCTATGTACTTGGTAAATTATTTACCAGAAGCATTTGGTCTTTCTTCTCATGAAACTTTTGCAATAGATCGTGTTGAAAAACCAGTTGCCATAACTTCTGAAGAACAGAAAGAACAAGAAACCACACCAGTAATCCCACTAGAAACTAGTCGTTCAAATTCTGGTTCTTGGGTACGATATGCTGCGGCTGGAGTAATCCTCATAGGATTAAGTTTTGCAGGCTATAAAGGTTATCAAGAACAAGCCCGTGTAGATGCTATTGCTGTAGAACAAATGACTAATGAAACGGTTACTAACACGATAGAGAGCGCCAGTTTTCTTATTAGTGATCCATTACCAAGTATAGAACTAGCTGTTGCACCATTAGAGAAAAAATATCATGTAGTTGCTGGAGCCTTTAGAGATCCTGCAAATGCAGATAAGCGAGTGGCACAGCTGAAAAGAAAAGGTTTTGACGCCAAAAGAATAGGAGTCAATAAATATGGTCTTCACAATGTTGCCTTTTCTAGTTTTGTAGAGCGCAACGATGCTATTAACGACCTCAATAGAATGAGAGCATTAGGTTTTGATCAAGCATGGTTATTTACTGGCAAGCTGCCTAAATAGATTGATTTTCCATTTTATTTTAATTTCATGAACTACCTACTTACAGGAGAGCAAACGTTGCGTACTAGATTTAGATTACTTCATGAAAATGATTTTGAGACTTGGCTGCCTATCTTTAAAGAAGAACATACTGGTAAATTTCTAGGAATGCAACCTGATTTAAACCCTGTTGAAAAGTGCGAGAAATGGTTTGAGAAAGCCTTCTGGAGATATAAAGAAGGAAGTAGCGGTATGAACGTAATGATTCATAAAGAAACAGATCAATTTATAGGACAGTGTGGATTGTTAATTCAGACGGTTAATGGTTTAAAAAGACTTGAAGTAGGCTATTCCATATTGCCAGAATTTTGGAAAAAAGGATATGCAAAAGAAGCTGCCGTAAGACTTAGAGATATTGCTTTTAAAAGAGGCTATGATAAAGACTTTGGAAACAGTTTAGTCTCAGTTATACATAAGGATAATCAAGGTTCTATAAATGTAGCTCTACATAACGGAATGAAACTAGAGGCTATTTACAAAGATGATAATAATCCGGAACCATTTTTAGTATACTCCATCACTAGAGATGAGTGGCTGGCACTTCAAAATCAATAGCATTTCTAACCTTAATTTCAAACAGCTTTTACTGGTATTAGCAACAAATTAATAACCAGAGAAGTATAATTAGTTATTTTTACAGTAAAAATCAATCATACATGGGATTACTTATTATTTATGCAGTTGTTTCTATTTTCTTTTCCTTTTTATGTTCAATACTTGAGGCGGTTTTATTAAGTATTACTGGAACTTTTATTAAAGTGAAGGAACAAGAAGGGAAGTCTTATGTTGCTTCATTAAAAGAACTCAAAGACGATGTAGATAAACCTCTTATAGCAATTCTTACATTGAACACGCTTGCACATACTGTAGGAGCAATTCTTGTAGGTGTACAAGCTGAAAATATGGTAAGCGGTAGCGGTTATAACAGCAGTTATTTAGGTATTCCTTTTGTAGGTATTGTATCTGGAATAATGACAGTATTAATTCTAGTAGTGTCAGAAATTATCCCTAAAACTATAGGTGCTACATACTGGCAAGGGCTCGCTGGTTTTACTACTACAGCACTTAATGTTATGATCTTTCCTTTAAAATGGACTGGTATTTTATGGATTTTGCAGCTTACCACTAAAGCCATAGGGAAAAGTGCTCACATGAACACGATGACCAGAGAAGACTTTGTTGCGATTACAGAAACTGCCGAGCAGGAAGGAGTTTTTGAACCTACCGAAGGTCAATACATTAAAAGCTTAATGAATTTCAATAATATCAAAGTAAAAGATATTATGACACCTAGATCAGTCATGGTTATGGCACCTCAAAAAATGAAAATAAAAGACTTTTTTGAACAAAATCAAGATCTAAGGTTCTCTAGAATACCAGTCTTTGGAGAAAATAGAGATGATATTAAAGGTTACGTTCTAAAAGATCATATTCTAGCCGACATCATTCATGATAAGCCAGCCGAAACTCTTGAAGATCTTAGAAGAGAACTTACCATTGTTTCCACAAACCTACCTATTCCACAATTGTTTGAAGCTATGATCGCTACAAAAGAACACATGGCGCTTGTGGTAGATGATTATGGTAGTGCGCAAGGCGTTGCTACTATGGAAGATGTTATTGAAACCATGCTAGGTCTAGAAATCATGGATGAAAGTGATAATGTTGAAGACATGCAACAGCTAGCTCGTAGAAATTGGGAAAAGCGCAGTAGCAACTTTAAAAAATAGCACCTAGCTTACATGCTTTTCTATTACCTAACTATCGCCTTACAGATTTACTGCTTCTACCATGCTTATCAAAATAGAGGCGAGCTGTACTGGTATGCGATTATTTTTTTCTTACCAGTTATAGGTTGTTTGATATATGTATTCATGAAAATATTGAATAAAAGCGATGCAACTGTTATAGGTGAAGAAATATCGTCTACTATCAATCCTGGAAAAAAAATCAAAGACTTAAAAGAAAAAGTCGAGTTTGCTGATACATTTTCTAATCGACTCGCTCTAGCCGATGCTTATTTACAAAGGAAAGAGTATGAAAACGCACTAGAAAACTACGAGGTTTTGCTAGATGGTGCTCATAAAAACGACACCTACTTACAAGAGCAACTCGTCATTACCAATTATCATTTAAAGAATTATGAATCGGTAATTGAACTGGCAAAACCACTAAAAGCAAACTCAGAGAACAGAGCGCTCAAGGTTTTATTTTACTTAGGTTTATCTTATAAAGCACTAAATAAATTCAACAATGCCGAGAAAAATTTAAGAGCTTTAGACATCAGATATTCTAATTATCCAGAAAGGTTAGTATTAGCACAATTTTTGCTAGAAAGAGAAAAGGTAGACGATGCTAAAGAGCTAGTAAGTGAACTACTTTCTGAACATAATTACATGAGTAAACCTAATAAGAGAATTTACCGCGATACTTTTATGGAAGTTAAAAAGCTCAGTGATACGCTACAATTAGAATACAAGTAGAATTATCTTTTTATTTAATTGAAAATAATAATTCTTATACCATAGATTTTGAACTACTTTTTAAACGACTCTAAAATCTCCTGATACGTCTTAGTATTATCTGGATGTGATTCTAAGTATTCAAAAACTTTAGTAATTACATTTTTGGACGCTCCTAATTCTTGAAATATCTTGATATCTTCATTCCAGTTTTTTAAATTTCCTACTCGCGTGGCAAGAGTTTCTGATAACTGGGTGATTTTTTTCATTTGCTCAAAAGCTTCTGTGGCTTTCATTTTTTCAATCTCGGCAAATAAATCTTGAAACGTAAGTTGTTCTAATTGCTTTTCTTTAGTCATTTTGCGCAGCATGGCGCTCATAGAAGACATACGACCAAAGAAGCTCACATCATAATCATCGATACCACATTCTTTAAGTCTAGCGATCTCTCTTTGAAGCGATTTTTCATCTTGAAAACTTCCGTCTATGAGAAAATCTAATTTTTTATTTAATAAGCTTTCACACTGCTCGGTAAGTGGCAACTCTACGTTTGCTGTCTGCTCTTGAGCATTACTGTAAAAAGCCATAACAAAGGCAACTAATAAAATAGGTAATCTAGTCTTCATAATTAAAATAACGATGCTTTTGCAAAGTTCGCATAATTGTAGACAAAGAAAATGCCAAAACTATTAATTATAGCAATCTATTGAAATTCTCGTATGATGGTAGGTGTTCCGCTTTCGCGAAAGCGAGATCAAAACAATCGTTTCTAAAACATCAAGCGATTTTTAATAGCTATCAAACAAGCTCACCAGAAGGAATAGTTACTTGATCCAGCGCTTGAGAAATGTCCCATATCAAATCTTCGTAATTCTCTACGCCTATAGAAAGACGCACTAACGCATCAGTAACGCCTATGTGTTCCAGATGATGGTCGTCAACACCGGCATGCGTCATGCTTTTAGGATGTTCTGCGAGACTTTCTGTTCCACCTAAACTTACTGCTAGTTTTACGAGCTTTAAAGAATTAAGAAATTTAAACGCTTCTTTCTCGCCTCCATTGATACAAAAACTTACCATTGCACCAGGACCAGAACATTGATTTTTATAAATCTCATAATTGCGAGTTCCCTCTTCAATGAGTCCTAAGTATTTGATTTGGGCCACCTTTTCATGGCCTTTTAAAAAGTTAGCCACTTGAATTGCATTGGCTTGCATCGCCTCCATTCTTATCTTTAAAGTTTCGAGGCTGCGCAGTAACATCCATCCGGTATGTGGAGAAGCCATGTTACCTAGAAAAGTACGTAGTGTTTTTACACGCACCATTAATTCTGCATTTCCTAAAACAGCTCCAGCGATCAAATCACTATGACCACCTATATATTTTGTAGCGCTGTACATTACTAGATCTGCACCGTGCTTTAATGGATGTTGCCACAAAGGTCCCATATAGGTATTATCTACAGCGATGGTAACTTTTTCTTCAGTTTTAATACGGTCTACCACGCGACGTACCATTTCTATATCGATAAGTGCGTTAGTAGGGTTTGCAGGTGTTTCTAGATGTACATGTGTAAGTCTGCCAGCATGTTCAGAATTCTGAATAGTTTCATACAACTCTTCCTCACTCATCTCAGATGTAAAACCTAGCGTGTGCACTCCTATTTTAGGAAGAAAATGATTTATAAAATGGTCAGTCCCACCGTAAGTAGGCGAACTAAATAATAATAAGTCTCCAGGTTTTAAAAATTCAAGAAGTACAG
>MAAC01018209.1_pt1 | contig 16485 bp, 16 predicted proteins | sample 1115981 | NCBI WGS metagenome assembly MAAC01 (sample SAMN04961126, study PRJNA320927) | seawater metagenome | isolation source: sample BD02T64 sea water enriched with oil for 64 days | place: USA:Gulf of Mexico | collected 2013-07-27 | reverse complement strand
TTGGAACGCGGGGATGCTGATATGGTCTCCATGGCGAGACCATTCCTAGCGGATTCTTTCTTTGTTCAAAAAGCGGAAGAAGGGCGAAGTGATGAAATCAATACCTGTATCGGTTGTAACCAGGCGTGTTTGGATCATGTCTTTGGTGGCAAGTTAACAAGCTGTTTGGTGAATCCTCGCGCTTGTCATGAAACAGAAATTATTATTAAACCCGCCGATGCGAAAAAGAAGATTGCGGTAGTGGGTGCAGGCCCTGCAGGTATGGCTTTTGCCAGTACGGCTGCGGAACGTGGGCATGATGTGACTTTGTTTGATGCGGCGAGTGAAATTGGCGGTCAATTTAATATTGCGAAACAGGTTCCTGGCAAAGAAGAGTTTTTTGAAACAATTCGATACTTTGGTAAGCAGTTAGAGCTTACCAGTGTGAACGTACAACTTAATACACGTGTTAGTGCAGATGATTTGAATAATGCTGACTTCACTGATGTGGTGATTGCAACAGGTATTGCACCACGTATGCCGGATATCGAGGGTATTGATCATGCGAAAGTAATGAATTACCTCGATGTATTAAGAGACAAAAAAACGGTAGGAAAAAAAGTAGCGGTGATTGGTGCTGGAGGGATAGGGTTTGATGTATCTGAATACCTGACCCATGAAGGTGAAGCAACAAGCCAAAACATTGAAGCCTTTATGCAGGAATGGGGTGTGGATATGTCCTTGCAAGCTCGTGGAGGTATCGAAGGTGTTGAGGCTAAAGTGCCATCATCACCTCGTGAAGTGTTTTTATTGCAGCGTAAAACCTCTAAAGTGGGCGATGGCTTGGGTAAAACAACCGGTTGGATTCATCGTACAGGTTTAAAAAACAAAGGGGTGAATATGATCCCAGGCTGTAGTTATACCAAGATTGATGATCAGGGGATTCATCTTACTATTGGTGATAAAACTGAGTTATTGGACGTGGACCACGTGATTGTTTGTGCTGGCCAAGAACCAATGCGTGATCTGATTGAAGGGCTAAATAAGCCGCATCATCTCATTGGCGGTGCTGATGTTGCGGCTGAGCTTGATGCTAAGAGAGCGATTGATCAAGGTGTTCGACTGGCTGTTGAAATGTAGCGTTATATCGCAAAAGGGATGTTTGTAAGGGGCTAATTAGCCCCTTCGATCTTTTTACGTAATCGTGATAGCGAGACTGGAGTGATACCTAAGAAATGTATAAGGCACGAAATTGTCGATTCAGGATCAGTGACCGTTCACTATTAATATTTTTCAAGTTTTTCTTTCGCTGACTCGGTCATGATGCCAAAAATAAAATCTTGAACTAACAACATGAGCTCATCCCGCTTAGTTTTCTTATCTTCTACGCCGACTAAACTCATCATTGCATGAATCAAAATACCGTAAAGGGCATCGGCTAACAACGTACTCGTATAAGGCTTGAGTAGTTTTGCATTCTGTAATCTTGCTATGGTTTGAGTTAACAATCCCATGGTATGTTCTTCATCTAACTTCCGCCATCTCAGCCACCCCAAGACAGTAATTGCTTCTTGTATTGAAACCCCTATACCAACTGATTTCATAGAAATATCAAGGTAAGCCTTGCTTTGGTTGATGGCATCTACCCAAGGGTCATCCGTAAGAGTGACCTTTTTCACCACTTTAGCTACTTCGCTAGCTTGCCTGCTGTAACAGGCAGCAAAGATATCATCTTTGCTGTCAAAATGGTGATAGATAGCGCCTTTAGTTACTCGAGCATGTTCAGCTATCTTCCCCAGTGAGGTGTTGCTAAAACCATTTTTCGCGAACAATAATCCAGCTTTTTGAATGAGTGCAGCCCTTGTGGCTTCGGCGTTTTCATCTCGCCTAGACTTTATATTAGCCATCAAAAATATCCCAATAGTTGCTTTTAATAGAGCGTACAGGGGAGGGCATTATTAAAAATATCAATTTTCAAACTCAACTATAGCATCATGAAGACTGTGACAAATTTCGTTCACTATACAGCATTGAAGCGCCGTACTCCTTAACTGCTGAGCCCTTTAGCTCTGGTATTTGACATTCTTTGGTATTTTAACATACCATTGGTATGTGGATGTGTTTAAAAGTGGGCGGGTAATAGAAACGTGCCCTTATTCGATGTTTACGCACAGGCTGGAATTAGCCTAAGAATTTACATAATTAATGGAGATTGATCTTAATGTTAAAAATGAAATCGCAATGCGAGTCTTGTTCGGGGAAGCTGGAGCATAGGTCTGATGCTTATATCTGCTCTTACGAATGTACTTTTTGCAGCCCTTGCACTGAATCAATGGATCATATCTGTCCCAATTGTGATGGTGAGTTAGTTAAACGGCCAGCCAGAGTAAGAAGCGTAATAGATGTTGCTACAACACAGATCAAGCGAAAAGTATTTGGCAAGTAGATTATGAATACAGACATCATAATCAGGGATCTAGAATCAAAGGATGCATTTGAGCTTTCAGCTCTTTTCTCTCGGTGTTACGGCGATACCTATAGTGCTCATGTTTTCTATGATGTTGCTGCACTTTCGGCGCTAATTGACAACCTGAAATTAGTGTCCGTGGTGGCAATGAAGCATCAGCGAATAGTAGGTCACGTGGGAATTACTGTACGACATGAAGAGTCTAACGTTTGTGAGGCGGGTAACACAGTTGTTGATCCAGGTTCGCGCGGCCAAGGCCTTTTAATGAGGTTGGGGGTCGCATTGAATGACTTAGTTCGACGAAAAGGGTATGTAGCCTACTTGCATTATCCGACTACCGCACACGCTATCATGCAAAGAGCTTCAGCAGCCTATGGAGGAAAAGATACAGGGTTGATGTTGGCTTATATTCCAGAAACTACGGATGCTAAGATTGGCGATAAGCAGACGGGACGTATTGCCGCAACGGTAGCCTATCAACCGCTTACAGCTCCTCCAGCGAGAGACGTTATTCTACCAGAGCGCTACCATGATGTAATCGCCGATATCTATAAGAAATTGGCATTTGATAGACGGATCACCAAAGCTCAGAATACCAAAGTTCAGAACACTCGTGAACAAGGTTTAGTTAGTGAAGAAGCTGATTTAATTGAAAGCTTCAATCCACAACAAGAGCTCCTGCATATTTTTGTAGCCGCAGAGGGCCGCAGAATTCGCTCGAAGGTCTCTGCTTTAATTCGAAGATACCAACCGAAAGTCACCCATATTGACCTTCCTTTAGATAACGTTGATATTGCTTTTGTGATCGAGGATTTAAGGGAGATTGGCTTTTTCTTTTGCGCATTGTTGCCTGAATTTTCTCACACTGACCTTATTAGGTTGCAGGCGATAAGTTCACTGAAGCCCAGTGATTTAGAACTTAAGCTGGTAAACCAAGATGCTATCAACCTAGCAAGTTTCATTCGGCATGACGCAGCTCAAAGCAAGAACTGAAAACCGCCTGAATATTTGCCGAGACCTCAAATGGAATGGCCGGAGGATTTTCTAATGTACAAAGATGCAGGAGTGCTAACAGGCAGAGAAAAAGAAGTGCTGACTCTTATAGCTAAAGGAATCAGTCGTAATGAGGTTGCACGATTACTAGGTATTAGCCCCCATACCGTTGGTGGCTATACAAAGGGCATTTATCGAAAACTCAACATTAATACTCGAGCAGAGGCAGCCATTGAAGCGTTGCGATTAGGGCTTGCGGCATTATAGAGGAACGCCACCAACATGTACTATTGTTTGTAAGGGGTTAGTTAGCCCCTTCAATCTTTTTACGTAACCGTGATAATGATACTGGAGTCAAGCCTAGGAATGATGCCACATGATATTGCGGTAATCGCTCAAGTAGCTCAGGGTATTCTTTGCGAAACCACTTGAAGCGTTGTTCGCCATTGCCCATTAATAGTTGGGCTTCATGTTTGGCATTTTTTAAAAAAACGGTTTGTAGCATTTTTATTTCAAGACGCAGCCAATCTGGGTTTTCTGAGGCAACCTCATGTAGTTCATTGTAATCCGCAAGCATAAGTTTTACGGGTTCTAATACTTGAATGTAGTACTGGCAGGGTTCATTGCTGATGATGGCGCTGATAGGTGCAAACACTTCGTTTGCTTGATAAAAGTGTTGGTTAACCTCATTACCCGCTTGGTCGATATAGTAGACGCGTAATAAGCCTTCCAGAATAACGCAGAGCTCAACACAAAAGTCTCCAGCATTGATCCAATGCTCTAAAGCTGCCATTTCTCGGTAGTGAAATTTCTCAGCCAGTAAGTCCCAGTCTTTAATCGTTGATTTGTGTTGTTGTTCAAACGCTCGTTGTAGTTGTAATTGAGCTTTACTGAGGGGTGTCTTGGTCATGAATGTATTCCGCCATTTTATACATCAGTATAAAGGCAGATGAGAGCTGAGGCGATGATTTGAAATAAATCAATCGCCCAAACCTAGCTATCCACTCAGTTTTCCTTCCTAACATGGACGAATTATAAATAGAAAGGCGGTTTAATGATGGGATTGTCGCTATCTAAATTATCTCCCCAACAAACGACCCCTTCATCGGCGATGGTACATGCTTGTAAATTCCCAACGGAGACTTTTATTGGGTTAGTAATATTGTCAGGAACATCTGCTTTCAAAGGGCCAAAGGAACCGTCTCCCCAGCAGCCAATACTTCCATCAGTAATACTGCAGGCTTGTAGGTACCCAGGAACCGTTGTGTCTGCACCTGCTAATTCCTCTGGTAATTCATAAGTATATCCGCCACCCCAACAAAGCCATCTATCTTGAAATCCGCAGGTAAATAATGACAGAGGTGAAGACGTTAATATGGTTGGACTGCTAAAAGATTCTGGCGGATTAACAGAACCATCACCGGTCCAGCTAAACCCGCCACACTGGGTGCCGTTATCATCGATTAAACAAATGTGACCTAGACCAGCCACCAAATTTCGAGGGTTTTCTAATGATTCTGGTAGATCATCTAGGTAAGGTGTTTCCCCCCAACAAACCAGGCCACTATCATCTAACGCACAAGAATAACTTCCACCAGATGCGATTTCATAAGGGTTGTTTAATGGAGGGACTTCAGTTTGTTGGTGTTCATTGTTTAAAAAGCATTGAACTTCACCTTCGTCCAGTACGCAGTAGTGATAACTCCCAACCGCTAATTGAGGATCCGTGAATGTTTTTTTACTTAATAGCGATGTGGGTTTGAAATCGCCGCTAATAAGGCCTTCTTTTACGTTATACCCCCAACAGCTGATCGCATTGTTATGCTCGGCGCAATTAAAGAGGTGACCAGAGCCAATGTCCTGTGCTTGTTCCTTGCAGCCAGTTAATAGGAAGGCCATTAATAAAAGGCTAAGTTTTATAGTTGTTATTTTCATCCTTTACTCCGTCATTTGTTATTTCATAGGGGCTTATCTATAGAGACGATTCTGACGGCGAAAGTAGGACATTTATTTTTTGAGTTTATGAGAATGTTTACTTTTTATGATCTTTGCGACCGGGGGGGATGTGCACTACTATTTATTTTTGTGCAATTTGACTTTCAGGGCCTTCGATAGGTATTAAATCGTAGGGCACTCAAAAAAAACACCTTAACACTTTCTCTGATATCTTCAGGCGTTTCGTTTTCTAACGGGTACTGAAGATAGGAGGTTGAAACTCGCCCGAACCAGTTTACGAGTTTTATTAGCTGCATATCTGGGTTGATTTGATTGCTATCCACCGCTTTCATATAAGGTTCTTGAAAAAAGTCGACCCAACCTTGAATGAACTCTTGGTTGCTGAAATAGAGGGCTATGGGATCAATGTCAGTCCCTTCAGAAGCTTTTAGCATGAATAATTTTGAGTTGGGGGAGTTCTCAATCACGTATATTAGGCATTCTGTTACAAATGACGGGAAATCATGGTTGTGGGGTACGTTGTTTTTTACTTCGTCTAAAAACATGTGCGCTTGTTCTATGCACGCCGCGATTAGAATGTCCTTTTTTGAAGCAAAGTGAAGGTAGATCGTTCGACGTGCAACGCTCGCTGCTTGAGCAATGTCGTCGAGAGTTGTCGCTTGAAATCCTTTTGATTCAAATGACTGAGCGGCAGCTTCCATAATGGTGTGACGTGCAGATTGGCGCGTATTGATGCTCTCTATATCGGTATTGATTTTCTTGCTCATTTGTTGTCTAGCTACCGTTTTGCAAGGGTGTTGCAATATTAAAAAGAAATGCACTATAATCGAATAAAGTGCAGTTGGAGTATATCCTATCTTTGGCGTTGTGCTAACCATAATTGTTTGTGTTTTTATGGTCTTAGCATGGAAATGACTTCTTTTTTTGGGGGATCGCTGATTATGAGCGCGTTAGAATCATCAAAAGCAACAGAAAACAATAACAATGAACCACCTTTAGCGAAAGGTTTGCCAATTATTGGTAGTGCGGCCAGTTTGTTTAATAGTCCGGTGGAATTTCTTCGTGAACAGCATAAGCTGCACGGTCCAGTTTTCAAATTTAAAGCCATGCATAAAACGATGACCGTATTGGCGGGCAAAGAGATCAATCGTTTTATGGCAGGCGAGGGAAGAGATTATTTCACTTCTGAAGTTACCTGGGGGCGCTTACGGGATGGTTTAAAGAGCCCGCACTTAATGATTGCAGTAGATGGTGACGCTCATGCCTATCAACGTAAGTTATTGAAGGGGCAGTTTTCAAAAGCCGCTTTTAAGGAACGACTAAACCTTCTTGTTGACCCTATTGAGTCCACATTGCAGTCCATAGAAGATGGTGATGAGGTTCATGTGGGCCCTTTTTTGCGCAATATTGTTTGTCGTCAGATAGGGTTGGCCGTCCAGGGTGTTGAAGTCAATACTCAGCAAACTGAGGACTTTATGACAACCCAGAATACTTACCTTAATGTTTTTATGATTGGTAAGTGGCCTAAACTAACGTTGTTATCACCGAAGTTTGTATTTTCTGCATTACGTACAGGAAAATTATTAAAAAAGGTAAGAGAAGAAAACACAAACCGTTGTCCTGCAGATAAAACCTCCGTTACCTATATGGATAAAATTGAACAAGGTGTTCAAGAACGACCGGATCTATATACAGAAAACGATGTTCGAACGATTTCAATGTTACCTTTTGTCGGGGGAGTGGATCCTATCGGGGGCACCATTTCTTTTATTCTCTACCGGCTGCTGCAGGATGATGAACTTAGACAGCGAGTGGTTGAAGAGGTTGATCGGGTCTTATTAGAGGCTCCGTTAAATTTTGATTCGATAGATCGTTTGGTCGATGTAAGAGGCTTGGTGATGGAAACTATGCGGGTTAATCCCGTAGCGTACGCGATGGCACGTACTGCCACAAAAGAATTTGATTTTGGCGGATATACCATTAGAAAAGGCGATGAATTAATGGTGTTTACGGTTGCGAATCATTGGGAGGAATCCTTCTTTCCAAACCCAGAAAAATTCGACATTGAACGATATCGTGAGCCGAGAAATGAACATAAAAATGGCGCGATCTACGCTCCTTTTGGCCGGGGCCCGCATACCTGCATTGCCGCAGGTTTAGCCGAGATGCATACGGTCATTAATGTGGCGATGTTATTACGATATCTAGACTTTGAAGCGGCAGTTCCTCTAGAGAAAGTAAAAATTAAATATATCCCAGCTCCATTTATGAGCGAGAACTTTAAAATTCGATTTACACGCAGGAAGATCTAACGCTATGTATGACTATCGACAGTTTTATATTAATGGTGAATGGGTAAATCCAGTAGACCCACGGAATTTTGATGTTATTAATCCGGCAAATGAAGATGTTGTTGCACAAATTTCATTAGGATCAGCTGCTGACGTAGATAAAGCAGTTGCGGCAGCTAAGATCGCTTTTGAACGTTATTCGCAAACAACACCTAAAGAACGTATAGCACTACTAGAAAAAATATTAACGATATACCAAACACGAATGCAAGAAATGGCAACGTTGATTTCTGAAGAGATGGGGGCACCTATAGGTTTAGCTAATATGGCTCAGGCGCCAAGCGCCATGGGGCATATCATGCATGCTATAGAGACGCTAAAGTCCTATAGTTTTGAAAAGAGTGTGGGAACCAGCAAAATTCTCAAGGAGCCAGTAGGGGTTTGTGGATTAATTACACCTTGGAATTGGCCGATTAATCAAATCGCGTGCAAGGTAATCCCTGCGTTAGCAGCGGGTTGTACTATGGTGTTGAAATCGAGTGAAGTTGCACCACTTGACGCCTATCTTTTTGCTAAAATATTAGATGAGGCAGGAGTACCCAAAGGGGTATTTAATTTAGTGAACGGTGATGGTGAAACCGTTGGGAATGCCATAACACGACATGCTGACATTGATATGGTTTCTTTTACCGGCTCAACCCGTGCGGGGGTTGCTATAGCAAAAAATGCAGCGGATTCGGTAAAACGTGTGACACAGGAGTTAGGTGGGAAATCTGCCAATATTATCCTTGATGACGCTGATTTTACACGTGCTGTGGCTGGTGGGGTTATTCACTGTTTTAATAATTCTGGTCAGTCCTGTAATGCACCAACGCGTATGTTGGTTCCCCGAGATCGAATGGCTGAGGTTATCGAGATAGCTAAGGCGACAGCAAAGACCGTTGTTACGGGGGACCCTGCTGCAAAGGAAACAACCATGGGCCCCGTTGCGAGTGAAATGCAATTTACCAAGATACAAGGGCTGATTAAAGCGGGTATCGAAGAAGGGGCTGAGTTAGTTATTGGTGGGTTAGGTAAACCAGAAGGCTTAGAATGTGGTTATTTTGTTCAGCCAACTATTTTTGCCAATGTCACGAATGACATGACGATAGCTCGAGAAGAAATATTTGGCCCAGTGTTGTCAATTCTTGCTTATGACAGTGAAGACGATGCTATTCGTATAGCAAACGATACGCCCTACGGGTTGTCTGGGTACGTGTCATCATCAGATACTGATCGAGCTTATAAAGTAGCGAGACGGCTGAGGACTGGGAATATACATATTAATGGCGCAGCACCTGATTTAAGCCTTCCTTTTGGCGGATATAAACAGTCTGGTAATGGAAGGGAGTGGGGGAGCGTTGGTTTTGAAGAGTACCTTGAAACCAAGGTGGTTTTAGGGATGGCTTAATGCTACAGCATTGGCGCCCAACACCACCCTTTGGAGGGCTGTTGGGCAATTGTCATTGGTAATGTATCAATCGATATTTTTATCTCAGATAAACCCCAGAATAAGCGATTTAATGGAGTTAATATTGGTTAATATATTTGGAATCTTGCCGGTAGCATTATTAATCAATTCAAGGTAACGGTTAACGAGAGGTTCATCTGCACTGCCGGATGTTGCTTCCTCCGCCAACCTTTCAACGCATTGAAGTGTTTTTTCGGGATCATCAATATCCGATTTGTGTGTATTAATTAGCTCGGTAAGATTTAATATCTCCTGATGAAGAGCCTCTAATGGATCAGTTCTATCCACGTCTTCAAATGCTTTGTTAATGTTTGTAGTGACATTACCGTGGATTTTTCCAAGGTTTATGATTCCCCCTCGATTCTCAATTTTGCCAATTTTCATGGTGACTCATTTTCCTTTCAACGGATTTATTTGCCGGAGACTCTTTCTTCTCAGGAGCTTTTTGTTCAGCTTTGACATCCCCTTCAATCTTTCCACTGTTAATGATGCCGTAGTTATTTATTTGCGCCGTGCCTTTACGGAAATCAGACGAATCAATGCCAGCTTCCTCTAAACTCTCAAGAAATGCTTCTTGAATGGTTAGATCTTGCGTTCTTCTAATCAAACTCAAATCTTCGGATTCGAAGTAGTTCCTAGCGTTTAACCGACTTTGTCCGTATCGTAATGACCATGTATTTTGTGTAAAGCCAATTTCATTGGCCTGTTGTTGAAGTTTCATTTTTTTCAGCTGATTGATGCGGGCTTTTTCTTTGTTAGCGGTATTCATGCCAAACATGCCTGCTACTAAGTTAAATGGAAAAACAACTCCGGTAGATTGTTTGCTGTAAATATCTTCTTTCTTAAACTTCATTCGATATTTTGATAATAAAACAACCGCCGCAATAGGAGAGAAAACAAGTGAGGAAAGCGTTAACCAGCCAGTAAAGGCAATACGTTTCCTTTTTATTATAGGTATTCGTTGCCACCAGGATGGCCCGGTAATCGTCTTGAGCAATTCCTCAGAGCTATCGTCCATCTTATATTTTTCGTAAAGATTATCGGTCATTGATAACAATTGAGCCCCAACCGACTCTATGAAGGTATAGGGGCCTTGGTTTTGTATGCGGACAAATGAGCGTATGCATAATGAACGGCTTGAATCGTAGTAAGTAATGCGTTTATAGGCCCTAACGGTATCGCTTGTAGCGTGCAACAACTCAATGGCATGTTCAGCTGTCACTGCGTTGTTTGGAAAATACCCTTTCTCGGTATGATGGAAAATCTCTGCCTCTGACACTCTTACCAATGCACCATCTACAAGAACCACATTATCGACAGTAAACCTAAAGGGAGAAATACCGCCACCTTTTATCTGGCATACTCGATCTATCAATTTTTGGTAAGTTGCTTCTACATCTAGGTCGATAGCTTGAGGCTGTATTTCACCGGAGGAATCCTTGCGCCTGTCAACCAGAAAGCTCCAGCTGCCGTCATTATTACCGAATTGAGAAAAAGGATTATAGCCAGAAAAAAAATACAGATTTTGGGGTTGCCTATAATCGATAAACTCTAGATTCTGTTCTATTTCAGATAAGTTTTCGAGGGGGATTTCACAGGGGTTGTAGGCGCTAACCCCTAAATAGTTCTCTCTATATTCAATGTTTTTATAGAGTTTCCTGGAAGTGATATATGCCGCTACAAAAGTGCCGACGACGGGTATTAGCGCTAGAAAACCTGCCAACAGCAGCAGTTTTGACTTATGTTTTTCCAATATTATGGCGTTAACTGCATGTATCGAAAGCAAGGTTTTGTCGATACCAAATTCTTCAGAATTACTGTGATGATAATCTCTGGTATAGAGCTCTAATAGTTTTTTAGCAAAACCGGTATGTTTGTAGCAGTTTGTAATCATTTTCTGCATTAAGAGATGATCGACTAATTTACCTTCTCGCCGACCAACGGGATCAATGTGATGATGGCAATTGTCACAATTCTGGTGCTTTAGGTTTACTGGTACCGCTACGCTATTTTCTTCTCCGCAAACGGGACAGATCATTTCCAATGTGTGGTAACTTTCTAGTACGTTAATTATATCTTGTTGCTGAAGGGGCAAGGCTCCGTAAAAATCATTTGTTTCACCGGGCATGATCTTCTCCTTATTTTAGATTGCATAACATTAACTTCTTAAAGAATGGGAAGTGATATTTGATCTGACGTAAAAAACTCCATCTACACGCCGTTACAGATGATCAAAAAAGCATCTAAAAACAATACAAGTATAGCTCAGACTTGGGACTCTGCCGATCTTAAGCCCCCTTAGCTAGCAATTTTGTTCTGTAGTGAAGGCAAAGCACTTTGTAGTTCTTCATTCATGTAATAGGCTTCGATGCCGGATTGGCGCATTAAATATACCGCAAGCTCGCTGCGCAGTTCCCCTTCTGGGGTAATAACATAGATTAAATTTTTATCAAATGAATCGAGGTTTTTTCTGATTTTTCCTACAGGGATGTTGATGCTATGGGGTAGGTGTCCCATTTTGTATTCTAGGGGGAGTCTGACATCACAGAAGATAGGGTTGTGAAATGCTTCGAGTTCGTCTGTGGTTGGCGTGGTTACCAGGGCATTTTTGATGGTTTTCTGGAAGTCTGACTGACTCATTCTTCCCAGGACTCCATCCGTGCTCATTACAACGTTTGCGTTTCTAATTGTGTGTGCCACTAGCGCCTCGTCACCAAAATAATCTCCTGGTTCAAGCTCAAAGGACCTGCCTTTAAAGGGGCCGAATCTCTCAGATACAACTTCTGCGTAACCTTCTTTGAGAATATAGAAAAAATTACCTTTGGTATGGCACTGAATTACAGTCTCTCCGCTAAAAACCTCGACATTTTCTAATTTAGCAAAAACCTGCTGTGTTTGAGCGGGGCTTAGGTTCATTGCAAGGGGGGAGCGATAAAATAGGGACATCCAATCAGCTTTGTAGTTATCGTCAATACCCTCTCCATTAGTGTTTCTATCGTTGATTTGTGAGGTTTTTATTAGCGATTCATCTTCCATAAGAATGGTTGCGCTGTTTGATGTTGACTCCATTCGAACAAGAATTTCATCAAGATAGCTGCGATTGATGATTAACACTTTACAAGGAGTTATCGCTCTGACAACACCGCCATCCTTAATGAGTTCTTCTAGCGGGTAGACACATTTTGGATCAGAAGATGATATATTGGTGCGCTTATCAAAAGAGTGACGAACATCTGCATATCCATCAATGAGATAGTGGTATAGAACCTTTTTTCCAGAATGTTTGATGATATTGCTATATACATCAAAAGATGCGGTCATTGCGTGCTGGAGCAATTCATCCCGCATATGGTTGGGAATGGTACTAAGCGGCAAGAAGCGATCACATATTTCTTTGTTGATGGTTAATGCAATGTCTGTCATCTTGATAACCCTGAACTTATACGTAGCGGGGAAGGTTTTTTGGTACTGTTAATTGTGTCACATAAAATGAAATGCGTGCCGTTGATAAGGGGTGATTATAAGACCAATAATGAATATGTTTATTCATTATTATTTTAAGCCTGAAATGGCGACATACAGTATTGCAGATAAGCTGTTTGTGATTAGTGGTACCTACGATGTAAATAACAATTTGAAGATGGAGTAAGGAATGAAAATGAAGTTTTTGGTAGTGTTGATGGCTGTTGTTGCAATATCCGGATGTGACAAGATTAATAATATGAATCGCTCAATGGATACTATGTTGGGAGGAGATTATGACGTATATATTCAGGGGCATGAAAATGTTTATCATGTTAAGAATGGAAAAGTGACCAGTGTTGCAGATAAAGGCTATTACATATTCTATCCAAAAATTAATGGTAAAGAACAGATGGTGCAATCACCTATTCAAATTACCACGATTGTTAAGGTTGATTAGATGCGGTTTCGAACTAACAAAGATGAAGTAGACTTGCGGTGTGTTCTCTATCTTTGTTAGTTCATTTTCTACTGTATTATATTGTATTATTCGTTTGATCTAAGAGTGTTCTTCTCCCGCCAGCGAGTAATATATTCTATATCGTCGTTTTGCCAGGGGTGAAACCCAGGGTGGAAATATTTTTTAAAGCTTTGCCAGACGAATTTATTCCATTCACCCATAACCCCTGGCCGCATAGCTTCTAGCTCTTTCAGAGTGACACTTTTTTCCGCCGGTTTGTCCTTGCCTCGATTGGTCATCATTCCCAATATCATCAGTACTGGAGTGATAAATGTCATACTGATGATACATAGCGTTATAAAAATACCTGCGGTTAACGTTCTGGTGAAATAACCCCCGCCAATTTCTGTTAAAACATCAAACGCCACTGATTTGTGTTCCATCTCTTCAACAGCATGCCAGTCCCAAAAATCCCTTGCTTCTTTTGGTAGCCCTTCTTGTAACTCGGGAAAACGGTGTGCTCCTTCTGCCATTACTGCCGTTAAATGTTCCATAAATACGGTTAACGCTAATGCGATTTTGGCAGGAAGAAATTTTTCTACTACATAGAAATATCTCTTTGTGAATTTGGTAAACCCGTCAACGTCATAGCCGTGTTTTCGCAAGACATTATTAAATTCAATATGTGCTTTAGCGTGATGAGCCTCTTGCTTAGAAAAAGAGATGATGTCGTCAAGTAGTTGGGGGTCTTTGATGTCCTTTTTTACTCTCATGACACTACGAATAAAGAACTTTTCACCTTCGGGAATCACCAGTGAAAAGATATTGTTAAACTGCGTTAGCCCTTTGTGACCGTCTACCCAGTATCTGGGCAAGTCGTCGAAAGGCTCAAAGGTAGGTTTTCGATTTACGATATCAAGGTGGGAGCGCATAACAAGGTATTTGCTAACGGAAGCTTGTTCCTCTTGATCGGTATCTGATCGATTAGCAACTGCAGTATCAGTCGTTGACATGGTGTTGATCTCCTTGAAAGCGCCGTATTGAGGGGTTTTGTTATTAAAATTTGATGAAATATTCCATGCCTGAAACTATAGGTAGGGTTTGATGTGATGAATAGTGCCAAAAGTCACTATTCATCAGGTTGCTATCCCAAGGTTGTAACCTCACCCAATTGACGCTTAAGACACTCCTGGATAATATGTTGAATCCCTTTGGCTACAGGAAATAAAATCCATGAATATAGGTTCGAAATCAGCTGTCGCCAAATCTGATTTTATGGTCATTTGGAGTATGATCATTGTTGGTATTGTCATGTGGTTGTTTTCTGGCATGAACTACTATCAGGCGTATACTGAGCTAGGTTTGACCGCTGATGGGATGACACTATTGGCTGCTCTTGGGGCTTTTGTGGGTAGCTTGGTTCTACTGATAGTTAGCGGGTTCTTATATTCTGTTTATGACAATGTTGATCGAGCTGATTGGGAAGAAAAGCAGGGGGAATTTCGAAAGCTTTTATTTGCCTGTTGTTTTTTTCAATTTATATGTGTTCTCATTTTGGTTAATTGCGTGCCAGCGATTGGTATCAATGCACCTCAGGCATACGCCTTGTATACAGTGTTTCCCTTTATTATTACTGCGCAAATAGCACGTTTTCTATCGGTCCCCTTAACCATTATTTTGGGTAGTATTACCACCGCCTCATTGATGATGAGTTTAAGAGACTCTCCTTTAGCCTTATCATTGATATTCAAATGGTATGCAATGCTTATCTGTATTCATGGAGCTCTTGCTATATTGGTTCAAAGTGCAGTGAAGGTATCGTTGTCGCAAGTCGCTTTGTTAAAGACCAATAGACAGCTGGGAGCGGCACATTTTCAGCTGGTTGAAACAACCCGAGAAGCTGAGAGGGTTCATATTGCAAGAGAGCTTCACGATACCATGGGCCATCAATTAATGGCGATGAACCTTCAGTGGGAGGTCTTGCGACAGTTGCTTGGAAGCAAACAAGAGGGGAGTGAAATAGAGATTTGCGGAGAGGTTGAAAAAGGTCAAGCTATTACTAAGTTGTTAATAAATAATGTACGTGATGTCGTTGAGCAAATAAAACAAGGTAGACATGATGAATTGGAAAAAGAGTTGCGAGCGCTTGTTCTGCAATCGAACCAACTCCAATCTTCACTAGACGTTATGTTAAAAATAGATGACTCTGTTATGTTACCCGATGATGAATCAGCCAACGCGATTTACCGGTGTGCTCAAGAAACGATTACTAACAGTCTCAGGCATTCAAACGCGACAAGGTTGACTCTTGCTGTATTTAAAGAAGAAAATAGCTTGGTGTTAGACTTTTACGACAATGGAAAAAGTGCCGGGGCTTTGGTTACAGGGCAGGGTTTAATGGGCATGAAAGAGCGGTTTGATAGTCTACAGGCAGAGTTCTCCGTCATTGAAAAGAATAACGGTTTTCGAGTTGTTGCAAAAATACCTTTAAGGAAGTATTCGTATGAGTAGTACGGTTAGGGTATTACTGGTTGACGATCAGCAATTAGTTCGCGAGGGTATTCTTCGCTTGCTTGAACTTAATCCAATGATGGACGTTGTGGGTGAGGCCGATAATGGTGTAACTGCCTTGACGCTGCTTTCAGATCTCGATCCAGATGTATTGTTGTTAGATATTAGGATGCCAGGAATGAGTGGCCTAGATATGTTAGTGGAAATGAATAAACGGAATATTCTTACGCCAACTATTTTGTTAACGACATTTAGTGATGGTGATTATGTTACTCAAGCTAAAGAACTTAATGCAAAAGCTTTCTTATTAAAAGATGTCAGTTCCGAATGCTTGATGGATGTTATTGTACGAGTGAGTGAAGGCGACGAATATTTTCCTGATATTCAGAAACCAAAGGGTGATGGGTTGATTGATCTTACTGTTCGAGAGACTGAAATTCTCCAACTTATCTCCAAAGGGATGTGTAATAAAGAAATTGCCAATAGCGTACACCTGAGTGAGGGTACGATAAAAAACAAAGTTTCAAAAATTTTGTCAAAACTGAGGGTTCGGGATAGAACCCAAGCAGTCCTTAAATACCATGGCAAATGATCTATATGGGGCGCTGATCTATATCGGCCTGTGGTTTATATCAATAGATGCCCCGTTTTGACTAGAATAACCGTTTCCTCCTCTACAAAAGGATAATGCTCACTCATGTGAGGGCTTCTTATCCATGTGTTTTTTGGGTAGCGCTCATGTTCATCTTGAAATTCACCTGATAATACCAATATTTCTTCACCACCAAAGTGGCGATGAGGTTGAAACCTCTCGCCTCTCGGCCATTTAACCAATGCAATGTGCTCTTGCTCAAAT
>MAAC01018208.1_pt1 | contig 16487 bp, 11 predicted proteins | sample 1115981 | NCBI WGS metagenome assembly MAAC01 (sample SAMN04961126, study PRJNA320927) | seawater metagenome | isolation source: sample BD02T64 sea water enriched with oil for 64 days | place: USA:Gulf of Mexico | collected 2013-07-27 | reverse complement strand
ACGCCCGCTTTTAACATATCGCGCATGCTGACTTCAGCCATAATAATTCCTTAGTTTTTACTGGGTTAGGCCTCCATATACCCCACGATCAAACCCTGTCGATGGTTACAAAACCAAACGCAAAGCACCCATGATGGTGTGTCGGTATATGTGTGGATTTAGGTTGTCTCATCCCTGCAATCCAAACGGTTATACAGAGTGAGCGGCGCTTTATACCATATCTACTCTAAGACAACAATATTACACTGTTTTTTTTAACTTTTTGACCTATAAAACACCGCTTCTGTGAGATTAGCCGAAGTAGTCGAACTGAATCTCATTGCCGTGTACAATACGCCGCTTATTCGCAGAAAGCTGCCTTACCCATTCACACATAAATTCTGTTGTTATTCAACACTCTGCCACTCAATAGAGTCACTGAATAGATCAGTAATGCCGGACTATTAGGATAGAGTATTTACGATTATGGCTATTATCATAAAAACGCCTGAACAAATTGAAAAAATGCGAGTCGCCGGTCGTTTAGCCGCAGAAGTGCTTGAAATGATTGAAGAGCACGTGAAAGTCGGTGTTACCACTGAAGAACTCAATACCATCTGCCATAACTATATAGTCGATGTACAAAAAGCCATTCCAGCCCCGCTTGATTACCACGGCTTTCCTAAATCAATTTGCACCTCTGTGAATCACGTTATCTGTCACGGCATTCCTACAGAAAAGAAGATATTAAAGAAAGGCGATATCATTAATATTGACATCACCGTTATCAAAGATGGTTATCACGGCGACACCAGCAAGATGTTTATTATGGAAGGCGCAACTGCCCCCCTCCAACGTCTCTGCAAAGTTTCCCATGAATGCCTAATGCTTGGTATCGATTTGGTAAAACCAGGCGCAAGATTAGGCGACATCGGGGCTGTCATCCAACAGCACGCGGAGTCTCAATACTTTAGCGTTGTCCGTGAATATTGCGGACACGGCATCGGCGAAGGTTTTCATGAAGACCCTCAAGTGCTGCACTACGGAAAAGCCGGCACGGGAGCAATTCTTCAAGAAGGAATGATATTTACCATCGAACCGATGATTAACGCAGGTAAAAGGCACACAAAACTGTTACCTGACGGCTGGACTGTTCACACCAAAGACAGGAAGGCATCCGCGCAATGGGAACACACGATCCTGGTGACTGCAGATGGGCATGAAGTCTTCACCAAACGCTCAGACGAAACTTTCTAAACCGAACGACTAGATTAACTATGAAAACGCCGTCAATAGAAAATTTACAGCCGGACTTGGAGCTTTTTGATCCAGCGCGATTTAGCGTACTCGTTAAAGAAGCAAAGACGCCAATCTTGGCCGTAAAAAAAGCCATTCGAGCTGCAGACGATGTGCTGACCGAGCGTTTTAAACAACAAAAAGACATAAAACTTATTATCAGGCAGCGCGCCTGGGTGATGGATCAACTTCTTGCCTGGCTTTGGCAACAACTTGATTGCAGTCAATCTCCAGACATTTCATTAATGGCCGTTGGCGGATACGGTCGCGCGGAGCTTCACCCCCACTCTGATATTGACTTACTTATCCTACTGCGCAATGACGATATAGAACCGTTCTCAAATGATCTTGAAGGGTTTATCACGCAACTTTGGGATATCGGATTTGAAGTTGGTCATAGCGTAAGGTCGCTATCAGAATGCGTTACACTTGCCGACGAAGACATCACCATCGCCACCAATTTAATGGAAGCCAGAACCATTTCAGGTAACCCTGAGCTTGGTTTACAGATGCTTGAAGACACAGGCCCTGAACACGTTTGGCCCGTCGATGCTTTTTTTAGTGCCAAGTGGACAGAACAAATTGCACGCTACCGAAAATATGATGACACAGAACAAAGCCTAGAACCTGACGTTAAGAATGCTCCCGGAGCACTAAGAGATATACAAACAATTGGCTGGGTAACAAAGCGCTACTTTCACGCCAACCGTTTAAGCGACCTAGTCAAAAGCGGCTTCCTAACCCGTGAAGAATACTGCACCCTAGACGCGGCCCATCAGTTTCTGTGGGAAATTCGCTACGCCCTGCACATCATAACCAACCGAAGTGAAAATCGCCTATTATTTGATTATCAGCGCGCTGTTGCGGAAATGCTAGGGTACCGTGATAGCGACACAAACCTTGCTGTCGAAAAGTTCATGAAGCGTTATTACAGGGTTGTATTAGCGGTATCTCAGCTCAATGACATGCTCTTACGACACTTCGATGAGACTGTTCTAAAAGCAAAAGAAGACGACGTTATAACGCCCCTTAATAACCGTTTCCAAATACACAACGAATACCTTGAAGCGACACACGAAAACGTCTTTAAACGAACCCCTTCTGCATTACTCGAAATTTTTGTCATTCTTGCTCAAAACGAAAATATTCAAGGGATTCGTGCAAGCACAATTCGCCTCATCAAAGACAACAAACACCTCGTCGACGACGCGTTCCGGAATGATATTCGCAACACCTCATTATTTATCGAACTGCTTCGCTCACCTCATCGGTTATATACCCAGCTAAGCCGCATGAAACGTTACGGTATATTAGGCAACTATATTCCACAATTTGGCCGCGTCATCGGGCAAATGCAATATGACTTATTCCATATTTATACAGTTGATGCGCACACTTTATTGGTACTCAAAAATATGCGCCGCTTCCGTTACCGAGAAGCCCGCAAAGAGTTCCCCGTCGCTGCCCACATATTTCATCGCCTACCTAAAATAGAATTATTGTATATTGCGGGTATGTTTCATGATGTCGGCAAAGGCCAAGGGTGTGATCACTCAGAAGCAGGCGCAACTGATGCGGAAAATTTCTGTAAACTTCACAGACTCAGTACTTGGGACACACACTTAGTGACTTGGCTGGTTAAAAACCATCTATTAATGTCTCTAACTTCCCAGAAAAAAGATGTCTCTGACCCAGATGTCATTCATGAATTCGCAACGGCTGTCGGCGATCAAGTTCGCCTGGACTACCTCTATGCATTAACGGTAGCTGATATTTGTGCAACAAACCCCAAGCTATGGAACGGCTGGCGCTCCTCACTACTAAGACAACTTTACACAGAAGCACGCCGCACATTACGCCGTGGACTTGAAAAGCACGTCGACAAATCAGACTGGATAGAAGAAACAAAAGAGCGCGCGCTCAGCATTTTGTTGTCTCACGACCTCGACCCCAATGAAATTGAAGCCTTATGGGAAAAACTGGGGGATGACTACTTTCTCAGAGAATCCTATGGCTCCATCGCCAGACATACTGAAGCTATCCTCAATCACGATAGTGACAGCGGCCCGCTAGTTGTTGTTGGTAAAACCGAAGAAAGTCGCTTCGAAGAGTCCGCTCAAATATTTGTTTATACTCAAGACAAACTTAACCTATTTGCAGTGACCGTAACCGCCCTGGATCAACTAAATCTATCCATTGCCGACGCTAAAGTAATGACTTCTATTGATGATATTAGTTTAGATACCTACGTTGTAATGGAAGAAAATAACCAACCGCTGGGAGACGACCCTACCCGTATTGCTCAAATAGAAGAAAAATTGAAGTCCGCTATTATCAATATTGATGAATACGCATCAACATGTAGCAAACGTATGCCTCGTGCACTCAAACACTTCAACATCCCTACCGAAGTTGTCATCTCCAACGAGCCGGATCTTCCATACACCACCATCGAAGTGGTTTCTCTCGACCGCCCAGGGCTACTGGCCGAGATTGGAAGTTTATTTGTAGAGTTATCTATTGAACTTGAAAGCGCCAGAATCGCAACATTAGGTGAACGAGTTGAAGATATTTTCTACGTGACCTCAACCAATGGGTCCGCCATCACCGACAAAGATTTATGCAATGAAATCGAGGCGAAAATCAAGCGTAAGTTAGATCAACACAATTAGCACTAACATAATCAACACCCGTTTATTAATACGTTTATTGCCAACTCCACCCACGCCATCAATATCTATGGCTCAAGTAGCAAATAAAATACCATCATGAATAAAGATCTCGAGCTATTACAGCCCTACCCCTTTGAAAAATTAAAGCAGTTGTTTAGCGACACAACGCCACCCAGCGAACTTGCCCATATCCCGCTATCTATTGGTGAACCTAAACACAAAAGCCCTGCGTTTGTTTTACAAACCATTACCGACAATTTGGATAAGCTATCCTCATACCCAACAACAAAAGGGTTACCTGAATTACGACAGACAATCGCTACGTGGGTAGAGCGCCGCTTCAATCTTAATGAGAACGATGTCTGTTCAGAAAGCCAAGTACTGCCAGTAAACGGCACAAGGGAAGCGTTATTCGCATTTGCACAAACCGTTGTGAATCGTTCGGATGCTGATAGCGATAAAATGTCGCCCATCGTTATCTCCCCCAATCCGTTTTACCAAATTTATGAAGGTGCTGCCTTTCTATCTGGCGCCCAGCCAGTATTTTTGCCCTGTTTAGAAGAGAACAATTTCATTCCAGATTACAGCGCCGTTTCCGAAGACACCTGGCAACGCTGTCAGCTTGTATATCTGTGCTCGCCAGGCAACCCAACAGGCTCTGTCACCTCCTCCGAAACGCTAAAGCAACTAATAGAGCTTTCTGACAAACACGACTTTATTATCGCATCTGATGAGTGCTACTCAGAGATCTATCAAGATGAAGCCAACCCTCCCGCGGGCCTACTTGAAGCATGCCAGCAACTTGGTCGCTCAGACTTTAAAAACTGTGTGATATTTCATAGCCTATCCAAACGCTCCAACCTTCCCGGCTTGCGTTCAGGTTTTGTTGCAGGTGACGCAGGCGTCCTTAAACGATTCCTTCAATACCGCACCTATCACGGTTGCGCTATGCCCGTTCAACATCAACTAGCGAGCATTGCAGCGTGGAGCGATGAGAAACACGTACAAGAAAACCGTGAACTCTACCGAGAGAAATTCGCGGCCGTGACACGTATTTTGGAAGATATTATTCCTGTTAGCGCTCCAGACGCCAGTTTTTACTTGTGGGTTAAAACCCCTATATGCGACGAACAATTCAGCCGTGAACTGTTTAATCAACAACACGTCACAGTATTACCAGGCAAATATCTTGCACGAGAAGTAGACGGTATTAACCCTGGTGATCACAGGGTAAGAATGGCACTTGTTGCACCGTTGGAAAACTGTATCGAAGCGGCAAACCGCATTAAAACGTTTGTCTCCTCTTTATCATAAAAATCTGCAGAAAAGACCTTTTATCATGAGCAATACAAACATCACCATGTACGGCATTAAAAACTGCGACACCATTAAAAAAGCCCGTAAATGGTTAGAAGCAGAAGGAGTTGATTATCAATTCCATGATTACAAAAAAGAAGGCATTCAAAAAGATCAGTTAATTACTTGGATCAACCAGCTCGGTTGGGAAGTATTATTGAACAAACGCGGAACCACATGGCGCAAACTGCCCGATGACGTAAAAGACAACATCGATGAAGCATCAGCCATTACCGTTATGCTAGAGAACACATCCATTATTAAACGCCCAGTGCTCGACACTGGAAACACCCTATTAGTAGGATTTTCTGCGGACGAATACGCAAAACACTTTTAAAAGGAAATACAATGAGCACAGCATTTGCAATCGGTGTCGGCACCAAGAATAGTAACGGCGAATGGTTAGAAGTTTTTTATCAGCAGCCTCTTTTTCAACCTACTGCAGCTATCATTGAAGCAGCAAAAGCTAGCATTAATTATGTTGATGGCAACCAAGCCGTTGATGTTGATAGCGCGGCGCTAACAGCTCTTGCTGCAGCATTAGAAGCATCAGCCCCAGAACAAGCAGCAATTGCCAAAGCCTGTACAGAAAGCCAAAAACCTGTGGTTGTCACCATTCTAGAAACTGATGCGCAATCTCAAAGCACACCAGAAGTGTACTTAAAGCTTCATTTGCTTTCACATCGCCTAGTTAAGCCTCACGGCATCGACTTATCGGGTATTTTTGGATTGCTACCTAATGTTGCATGGACAAACAAAGGGGCTATCGATCTTAACGATCTACCAGGCGCTCAGTTACAAGCTCGTCTAAACGGCGAATTACTTAGCGTTAACAGCGTTGATAAATTCCCTCGTATGACTGACTACGTTGTTCCTACTGGAGTTCGAATTGCCCATACCGCCCGAGTTCGTTTGGGTGCGCATATAGGAGAAGGCACAACCATCATGCATGAAGGTTTTGTTAACTTTAACGCGGGAACCCTGGGCGTTTCCATGATTGAAGGCCGCATCTCTGCGGGTGTTGTTGTTGGAGATGGTTCTGATCTTGGTGGTGGCTGCTCTACCATGGGAACACTTTCTGGTGGTGGCAACATGATTATCTCTGTTGGCGAAAAATGCTTACTTGGCGCAAACGCAGGTACCGGCATTCCACTTGGCGACAGATGCACAATAGAAGCAGGCTTATACCTAACAGCGGGTACAAAGGTTCTGGTTCTTGATGATAAAAAAGAAGTTGTCGATACCGTTAAAGGTCGAGATTTAGCTGGAAAGTCTGATTTGTTATTCCGCCGCGACTCGCTAACCGGTGCGGTTCAGTGTGTTACGAACAAAACAGCAATTCAGTTAAACGACGAGCTGCATTCGAATAACTAGTAACAGTCTGTCATTGGCCGAGTAAATGGGTAAATCACCATTTATTCGGCCACTTGTTCATATTCACTTCAACGATACCTCCCAGCTACACCTCCAACTACACCCCTCAAGCACGCACCAAATCACACTTCTATCGCTCCTTTTTCACCTTTCTAGAAACTCTCCAATCTTTGTCTATACTAACTATGTTAGCTGTGCGTTCTTAGCACACTCACATAAAAATAACGTTTGGGGATGTTGTTTACACCATGGAATCACTGCCGTATATCCTTCCTATTGTCATGCTGCTGTTTGCTGCCGGCCTGGCTGTTGCTGTGAAGATGTTATCTATCAAATCCATTATCGGTGGCTGCACGATTGGGGCCCTAGCCCTATTTATGATCTGCTGCTCAATCTTTATGATGATCGTCAGCAGTGGCTTTGAAGAAAGAATAGCGGTTAAAGATCAAGAGATTACCGATATGGTGGCCTGGAAGTACAAACACCTGGATGAAATGTCCCTTATTATCGGCCAACAACGGACTCCAGACGACGAGCATGTCGCCCTTCTCAAAAAACTCAATGGCTATGGCTGGCAAATCAACAACCATTCTATTCGACTGTTGCAAGATGCACATCAAGCCTTAGAAGTGTTAAGGCAAGAAAACGGTATCGCTCGTACTCGCTATCTTCTCAAAGGGGTGCCTAGCTCCGTTGAACGCAAACTGGTTGAAATGGGGTTACGTAATGTAGGTTTTCGTATCGTGCCGTTTAAAGAGCAAGAAGAAGTCCCTGCCAACGCTAACGCCCTGTATTTTGGCCAAAACGTTGATCCTGACAGTATTAAAATGGCAGCCTTAACCCTGATGCAAGCAGGCATTGAGCTCAAATCCATCAAAGCCTTCCCCAAACCCACCCGCGGTAACGTTAGAGCAATAAAACTGGACTGGAGCAAGTACTTTGATACCCGCCAACCACTCACGGTGGCTGCTGTTGTGGAAAGCAAAGGCTTCAAATAGCGGCGTTTAAAACACAACCCTTCCTGTTTCTGGTATCATTGCCCGCCTATAATGTAAGCCGCTACACGCAGCTCACACCACAATATGAATACCTCGGACAAACCCCTATGCCCAACGACACGCCTACGCTAGCGCTTGCAAAAGCGTTAATTGCTGAACCATCAGTAACACCAGACGACTTCAACTGCCAACAACTGATGACAGACCGGCTAGAAGCGATAGGTTTCACCATCGAACCCATGCCTTTTGGTGAAGGTGATGATAGGGTTGAGAATTTCTGGGCCACTCGAAACGTTAAAAATGAAGGCAAAGTACTCGCCTTTGCTGGTCACACCGACGTTGTCCCCACCGGCCCACATGAAGCCTGGACTACTCCCCCTTTTGAACCTGTCGTCATCGATGGTTTTTTACATGGTCGTGGCGCAGCAGATATGAAAGGCAGTCTCGCAGCTATGGTAACGGCATGTGAACGCTTTGTAGAACAACACCCTAATCATAATGGCACTATCGCCTTTCTTATCACCAGTGATGAAGAAGGCCCCGCTCACAACGGCACCGTTAAAGTGATCGAAACCCTACAAAATCGAAATGACTTTATCGACTGGTGTATCGTTGGCGAACCATCAAGCACAAGTGCAGTTGGTGATACCGTTAAAAACGGAAGACGCGGATCTCTAGGCGCCAAACTTAAGGTTAAAGGTATCCAAGGCCACGTTGCTTACCCACAGTTAGCTCGTAACCCAATTCATCAAGTTGCGCCAGCGTTAGCAACCCTAACCGCAGAGGAATGGGATCAAGGTAATGACTTCTTCCCACCCACTTCTTTTCAAATATCCAATATAAACGGTGGCACCGGAGCGACCAACGTTATTCCTGGTGATGTGGAAGTTATCTTTAACTTCCGTTTTTCTACCGAATCTACAGAAGACTCTCTTAAGCAACGTACTCGCGCTATTTTTGACGCAGCGGGTCTAGAATACGATATTGAATGGAATCTAAGTGGCCTTCCCTTCTTAACCTCTAAAGGTGATTTGGTCGAAGCCGTTGTTGATTCCATCCAAGCGGTAACCGGTTTAGATACCGAACTTTCCACCGCTGGCGGCACCTCCGATGGACGTTTTATTGCGCCTACCGGCACTCAAGTGATCGAGTTAGGGCCTTGTAACGCCACCATCCATAAAATTGATGAGAAAATTTGTGCAGCAGATTTGGACAAGCTCTCATCAATTTATGAACTTATTCTAAACAAGCTTCTGACATAATGGCACCAGGACCACACTCTATTTTAGGGGCGAAGCACCTGCTTTGCCCTCTATGCGAAACGTCCAATACCGCTGAGGTGCTCCACCCAAGCACGGACCAGCGATCCCTGGTTTGTGCTCAAAACCATACCTTTGATATCGCTAAACAAGGTTACGTTAATCTATTACCGGTTCAGCAAAAGAAATCCCTGACCCCAGGGGATAACAAAGAAATGGTGTTAGCTCGAAAAAAATTCCTAGGGCTAGGCTATTACCAACCTTTGGTCGACGCGCTGGCAGAAAACTGCACACAACATCTCAGTGCAACTCACGTCCAAACAGCTCACCTCAGTACTAGCCAAGCAGAAGCTGCCCCCGTCATCTTAGATGCAGGATGTGGTGAAGGCTATTATACCGACAACCTTCATAACGCCCTAGCACCCCAATACCCCGATCTCACCACTTACGGCTTTGATATCGCAAAACCTGCTGTAATTGAAGCCGCCAAACGCAATAAATCCCTGAATTGTTTTGTCTCCACCATCAAAGCGATTCCCATTGCATCACAAAGCTGCGATCTGATTATTTCAGTATTCAGCCCTATGCAACCTTCCGAGTTTCAGCGCCTATTAAAACCCTCAGGGACCCTAATGGTGTTATGTGCAGGAAAAAACCACCTGCACCAACTCAAATCGCTGTTATACGACAATACCAGTGAATACGATGAAGATAAGTTCTTGGCACAAATGGATTCACATTTTACACTGTCAAAGCGCATTGCCATTCAACAGACAATGGCAATGCACAACAATCATGACATACTGTCATTGCTAGCAATGACACCGCACTTTTGGCGAACATCTCCAGAGGCGAAAAAACAGCTCGACTGCATCCAACAACTTGCCGTGGATATTGATGTGCAATTATTACAATTCGCACCTAAACATCCCGCAGCGCAAGACGCCAACAACCGCGGAACATAAAAAACATGACTGAAGAAAACCAACAGCTCCCAGACCTAGAAATCTATGTTGAAGGTGGCGATATTGAAGCGATGGTCGCCTGGATTCAAACGGTATTTGAAGACAGTAATATTGACAACCAAAATAAACAGGGTGCAAAACTCACCTGTAATTACCAAGACGAAACGTTCCCCGTTGTTATCGTCAAAAATGCCGGTAGCACAGGTTTTAGCAGTATCTGGTTCGATACTCGCCTATTACCCTGGGAAGATGATTTGGCTTGCGCCAAAGCCGCTTACGAAGCCCTAGGAAAGACGGTTCGCTGCATTGAAAGTGTCTGGGTTAATGGCGATGATCCAGACCGTTGGTTTGAGTATTCAACTGATGGCGAGAAAATCATCAATTGGGGATAATAAAAAAGGGCCATTGTTAGCGATAACAATGGCCCTTTTTTATTCTTAATCATCTACTATCCACCCAATGGAGGCCGTACCGGAGCAATTTCTTCAAAATCCCCCGCCACTCTCTGTGCTTTAGCCGCAAAGCTTTTCATCATCTCTTCTGGTGAAAACATACCGGATTGCCATGTTGCCATGTGATCTAAACTGTCTGCAACAGAATGATCACGCGTATAGTTAATCATCTCCTTACAACCAATAACCGCCAGCGGTGAGTTTTTAGCCATATCCGCTGCGATTTCCATCACCCCAGCCAACATAGATTCCTGATCAGGAAAAACCTTGTTTACTAACCCAGAAGCCTTTGCTTCATCAGCAAACATCTTACGCCCGGTATAAGCCAGCTCCCTTACCAACCCTTGAGGGATCAAATGCGGTAACCGTTGCAACGTACCCACATCTGCCGTCATTCCCAGCTCGGTTTCTTTTATGGTAAAAAAGGCATCTTCGGTACAGTAACGACAATCTGCCGCAGACACCATATCCACCCCACCACCGATACAACCACCTTGAATGGCAACTAACACAGGTACTCTCACCTCCTCCAGTGCGTTAAAGGTATCTTGTAACTGCAACACGGTACGACGGAAGTTTTCCGCTGCACGAGCACGATCACCAGAGAAGTTAAGACTTTTAGGGTTAGAAAACACACTCACATCCATACCCGCTGTGAAATGCTTGCCTTGCGACGAGATAACAATAACCCGAGCAGCAGCCTCATTATCAATATCACGTACAGCAATGGGCAGCTCCTGCCAAAACGCCACGTTCATCGCGTTAAACTCATTCGGGCGGCTCAACTGAACATGAGCAATCTGGTTTTCAATGGATATAGACAATGTTTCGTAAGTCGGAATTTCGTAGCTCATTCAGGCCTCTGTATACAGTAATGAAAAAGATCCCTCAATTGTAGGCATCACCAATCTACGAACAAGGGCTAAAAATGACAAATGATCGACAAATACATATATGTACCAATTTACCCCCGTGATATTTTATACCTGCCATATTCTCCACCAACCATCACCAATACCTTATAATATTGACTACAAAACAGCCTCCAGCCATTTACCTAAAGTAATCAAATACTTAACTATCTATGAACAAGCTTTTTATCATTGGCCTACCCCGAACCGGCACCACAAGTGTCAGTGTCGCACTTTTAGAACACGGCTTTAAGGTCGCCCATACCGCGTTTACCAAACGTGCCTTTGAATTGGCTGATGTAATCTCCGATGCCCCCTGTTTTTCTGACTATCAACAACTAGACCTGCTATTCCCAAAGTCCAGATATGTATATTTAGACCGCCCTATCGAGAAATGGGTACCCTCGATACAGATGTTATTGAGAAAAATGCAAGAACCGTTAGACACCAAAACAGGGTATTTTAACCCTGTACTCAAACGCAGCTTTAATGAAACTTTTAAGCTCGCTTCTGCAAACGACCCATTCGATAGTCAACATTTAGCGACCTGTTATCAAAACCACAAAAAAGAGGTCTTAAAGTACTTTTCATCCAGACATGATTTTTTAAGCATTGATATCAGCCAAAGCGGTAGCCTAGGAACACTGCTCTCGTTCTTAGATATTTCGATTGAAGGGTTAACGAAAACGGATATTGACTTCCCCAAGCTCAATATAGGTAAACAAGTCGACAGCTGGAAAGCGTTCAAGCACCCCAACAAAGTTAATCCCAACAGCGCAGGCAGGGAGCATCGGAAGTTTTTTGACTATCACCTGGCCTCGATCACCTGACCTCGATTTAGCGACCACCTGGCGAAGAACAGCAATAAATAGCAAATTTGAAAGCCCTACCCCCTCAAAAGCCTCTAAAACCAGCCATTTCCTTACCCCCCTTCTGTCTCTTTTAGCTAAACATCGTTAGCTATACATACATATCAGAACAGGACAGGATCGTCTCAACATGCTTCCAGCCAATGCCAGCAAATTCACCTTCGAGCTTATCGGGCTAGCAGACTCTCTGCGCGTGCTCAAATTTACCGGTGAAGAGGCGATTTCAACACCCTACATATTTACGATCGATATCATCTCAGAGAACTTTGATCTCACCCCAGATCAGTTTTTAGAAAAAGCCGGCGTGCTAACACTGGTTGACGACAAACTCGACAATCGGTTAGTGCATGGTGAGGTCATCCAGTTTCACACCCAGGGCCATGGCGACCGTTTTGCCAACTACCGCATCGTCCTCGTGCCCAAATGCCAATTTATGGCATTAAAAGAAAGCACCCGTATCTTCCAAGAAAAATCCATACCCACTATTCTAAAACAAGTCTTAGGCGGCTCCGGCATATCCGGTTACAACGTCAAATTCGCCCTGTCCGGCAACTACCCCAAACGCAACTACTGCGTGCAATACAATGAAACAGACCTCGCCTTTGCCGAACGGCTAATGAGTGAAGAAGGCATGTTTTACTTCTTCGAACACCACCTTGATCATCATTGTATGGTAATCAGTGATCGCAACTCGGTTTTCGGGCCAATAGCAGGCAACAAAGCGATCCCTTTTCATGCCAAAACCGGCATGGCACAAGCCACCGATAGCATTTACAGCTTTATCCATCGCACCAAAGCCCAAACCCGAGTGAAATGCTCCAACTGTTCCAATCGTATCGGTAAAGTACCATCCGATGGTATTTGCCCAGAATGTGGTACTCGCCCCGCCCTTTGGGAAGGTTACTCGCCTCAAAACGTAACCCTCGGTGACTTCAACCCTAGCAGTACACAAGTGGGGCTAGGCCATCAATTAAACCCTGATGGTGATCTTGAGAACTACCGATATCCCGGGCATTTTGAAACCCCGGATCAAGCTAAAAAGTACACTAGTATTCATTTAGAAGCCGATTGTGCCGACCTGATTACTGGAGAAGGTCAAACCCAGTGTGTTCGCTTACTACCCGGTAAATTGCTCGACATAAAACAACACTTCACCACCGCCTTTAATCGCCCTTACCTATTAACCAAAGTAATCCATGAAGGGTTACAACCACAATCATTAGAAGAAGGCAGCAGCAACCGCGGTACAGAATACCAATCCACCTTTTACACCATGCCAAACGAAACGCCTTTTCGTATTCACGTACACCCAAAACCAAAAGCCTATGGCCATCAAACCGCGCTAGTGTGTGGCCCTGGTGGCGAAGAGATCTACACCGACAACTACGGCCGAATCAAAGTGCAATTCCACTGGGATCGTCAAGGCCAGATGGATGATAAAAGCAGCCTTTGGATTCGTGTAGCCCAAGGCTTTGCTGGAAACGGTTATGGCAGCATAGTAGTACCCCGTATCGGGCAAGAAGTTATCGTACAATTTGAGTACGGCAACCCTGACCGTCCCATCGTTACCGGCAGCGCCTTTAACGCCAGCAACCCGGTTCCAGAAGGTTTACCCTTCAACAAAACCCGCACGGTATTTCGCAGCAACAGCTCACCTGGCGGTGACGGTCACAATGAATTACGCATTGACGATAAAAAAGGCAAAGAACAAGTTTACCTCCATGCAGAAAAAGACATGGATCTGCGGATTAAAAACGACTTAAAACAACATATCCAAAAAGACCAGCATCATATTGTCACCAATCAGCACAATGAAAATATCGGTAAAGATAAACACCTTAACGTTGGAAGCAACAGCAACCTTGAGGTAGGTGATTCGTTATCCATTAAAGTGGGTAAAGACTTACACCTTAAAAGTGGTAACAACCACTTCCAACAATCACAACAAACCCATTTAAAAGCGGCCACTACATTAGTCGTGGATGGTGGTATGGCCCTCACTGTTAAAGGTGGTGGCGGCATATTATTCTTAAGCCCAGCCGGCGTGATCATTAGCGGCCCGATGGTGCGCATTAACTCTGGAGGCGGTGGTGGCGCAGCACAATCTGCATCCCCTGCGGCACCCGCGAAACCGAATCCACCGGTAAATGATAAAGCCGGTAAAGTTGCAAAACCTGGATCTGCCATGATTGAAGGTGGTAATGGTTGGATGGTGACGGATCATCGCAAGGGTGGAAAGATTACAATGCCCACCGATGTAACCTCCAATGCCAATGCCGAACAAACCGATCTTGCACTGCTCGCCTCCACCCCGCTCATTGCCACGCCAGTAATCGCCGCAACCCAAGAAAAGGATTGGCTTAAAATACACCTATTCTGGGATGATAAACACGACACCCCCGCCAAAAGCCACCCCTACAAATTATTACTCGCCGATGGCAGCACAAGAGAAGGTGAACTTGACGATAAAGGGGAAGCCTTTGAAGAGAACCTCCCTAAAGGCACCGTTCAGATTGAATACATTGCCCGTGATGAAGAACAAGCCAAACTCACACAATTACGCAACCAACTCAGCACCACACTAAACAACATTGTTGCCGATGCACAACGTGATGCGGATATGCAACAAATCGTTGCCGATAGCACCTCCGCATTTGAAATGGGGCTTGTCTATGTGGGTGCCGCCATGATGGGCGGTTGGGATATGGTGAACGACTTTGCATCCTTTGTAAGCTCAGTCGGCTCCGGATTACATAAAGCCAATATGGCCTACTTGGATCTTGTAGAAGATATTCTCACCGGTGATGTGCGAGAGATTCAGCGTAAATATGAAGAAGCTGAAAAAGCCGGAACTGCTGCATATGAAGTCGGGGGTGAAGTCGCAGAAGCCATTAATTTATTAATTGGTGACGAAGAAACCTGGGAGATGATTAGCGATTTCCCCGGTAATTATTGGGATGCCTTATCCGGTGTTGATGCAACACGCAAAGCCGCTCCTGTTGTGATTGAACTGCTCATTACCATTATCACCATGGGCGCAGGTTCCCCTCTATTAGCCGCCAATGTCACCGGCAAAGCAGGACGCCTCGCCAAAGAAGCCGGGGATATACTGGCTGACTTACTCAAAGGTTTGAAAAAACTGGGTCAACCGTTAAAGAAAAAAGCCACCACCAACAGCATTGCTTCTAACCCAATGAAGCAAATCTCCCACAAACCTAAAACCCTGCACAAACCCACCGACTCCAACATGGGCCGCACAGACACTGGCAAAGCTTGTGACAAAGCCAAAGCCTGTACCCGTGAAGGTGAACCCATCAGCATGGTTACTGGTGAAGAATTACTAGAGCTAGAGGACTTTACCTTTGATGGACCGTTACCACTGGTATGGCAACGGGTATACCGATCATCCAATGCACAACAACGTGGCCTGGGGATTGGATGGACACACCCTGCAAGTGAACAATTAAAAACCTCTCGTTACATGGTGACCTATGTTGATGAAGAAGGTCGTAACATACCATTTAGCCGACCTGCTGTTGGTGAGAGTAATACCAACAACACAGAAAAACTCAGCCTTACCTGTATTGACCAACATGTTTTTGTTCTACGTTCGACGACTAACCCGAACCAAGCAGATCGTATTTTTGTAGGCGAGAAAAACCAACACAACCACAACATCAATTACAACCAAACGCTACCGCTTCGAGCACTCGAAGATGCTCACGGTAATCGGTTGGACTTTATTTATCAGGCGGATAATCAGCAACTTCAAGGCATCCAAAGTAGCTGGGGGCCAGCGCTACGCTTCCAATGGGATCAAGGGCTCATTCGCCAAATTGATCGTATGAGTGTTACTGATGATACAAATAACACTGGCGCAAAGCCACAAGTCACACCGTTAGTTCAATACCACTACAACGAACACCAAGACCTTATTGCCTGTGTTGACGCCAATCAACACGCAGAAAAATACCAGTACAACAATCACGTTATCACTCAGCGTACGCTCAAAACTGGCTTCAACTTCTATTTTGAATGGGATCAACACACGCCAGAAGCCCGTTGTATTAAACAATACGGCGATGACGGTATTTACAACTATCGCTTTAAATGGGATGACGACAACCGTATCAGTCGCGCGATTGATAGCCGAGGTGGGGTTAAAGAATTCCATTACAACGATGATGGAAAAGTCACCAAAGAGATCGACGCAGAAGGTACCGTCACCCTCTTTCAGCACGATAACAACGGCAATATCACACAACGTACCGACGCCGCAAATACCGAATCACACAGCGCGACACACCACTACACCTACAATAACCAAGGCCAAGTCACCGCCTATCAAGACCCTGC
>MAAC01008138.1_pt1 | contig 16491 bp, 10 predicted proteins | sample 1115981 | NCBI WGS metagenome assembly MAAC01 (sample SAMN04961126, study PRJNA320927) | seawater metagenome | isolation source: sample BD02T64 sea water enriched with oil for 64 days | place: USA:Gulf of Mexico | collected 2013-07-27 | reverse complement strand
ATAAAAACATCGGCATTATTGGTTGCGGCAATGTCGGTGGACGATTATTTAAGCGCTTAAGGGCTTTGGGCGTGGCCTGCCAGGTCTACGATCCTTTTTTAAACGACAGTGAATGCGCTTCGTTGTCAGATCTGCAAACAGTGCTCAGTGCCGACATCATCTGCCTGCACACACCCTTGACGCAGGGCGGCCAGTTTCCGACCCAACAGATGATTAATCGCCAGGTCTTGGAGCAGTGCATTCGTCCGGGTGCATTGCTGATCAATGCCGGTCGTGGCGCCGTTATCGACAATGGCGCATTACTCGCCCAGCTTCAGGGTGGAGCCGATTTAAAAGTGGTGCTGGATGTTTGGGAGGGTGAGCCGAATATCAACAGGGAGCTGTTGCAAGCGGTCAATCTAGGAACGCCCCATATTGCCGGTTATAGCCTTGAAGGCCGGTTGCGGGGAACACAGATGGTGCGCGATGGCATGTGTCGCCATCTGGGGCTGGCCGTTGAAGATTCGGCGGATGATTTACTCACCGGAGAAACTACAGACCGCGACGGGTTAATCTCTTTAGCGCAGGGGCAGGGTCTCGATGATGCGATTTTAGCGGCCTACTCAATAGCTGAAGACGACAGGCAAATGCGTAGTGTGCTCATTGGCAGCGGTGCTGAAGGTAGTAAAGGTGAGGGCACCCGATTTGATGTTTTGCGTAAGCACTATGCTCAGCGTCGCGAGTTTAGCTACTACACGGTGAGTGGTACGGGTGAACAGGCCTGCCATGCAGAGCTTGAGTTGCTGGGTTTTAAAACCCCCTAGATTAGCGAGCTAGGGTTAAAGGTAAATGACGCCCGCTTTATCAATGGGTTTTGTCGTCTTTCTGAGTGCTGGATTCAAGCTCATCACAGGCCTTCTCAATCATCTCATCGGTGATCGGCGTCTCACTGCCATCGGCGTTGATCACGCTAGCGCCATCAAAATCCAGTGGGCCAATTTCACGCTCTTTTTTCTGATTTTCTTTGTTCATTGTCTCGGTCTCTGGTGCAATATATTCAGTGGTTGATGACTGAACATAGCACAGCTTTGTGACAATAAAAAACTGCCAAGTGCTGATTATCAGAATGCAGGGAATGTGCGTTATGCTGGAGCTTATCGATATATAGAAATAAGAATCAGCTTAATGGAACAGCTCACCGACCTAAAAGCCATTCTTCACTCAAAGCGTGCCAATATTTATTACCTCGAACGCTGCCGTGTGATGCAAAAAGATGGCCGCGTTCTCTACCTCACCGAAGCCAAAACCGAAAAACAGTACTGGAACATCCCCATCGCCAACACCACCGTTATCCTCCTGGGTAACGGCACCTCCATCACCCAGGCCGCCATGCGCATGCTCGCCTCAGCCGGAGTGCTCGTCGGTTTTAGTGGCGGCGGTGGCACGCCACTGCTGATGGGCAGCGAAATCGAATGGATGACCCCGCAAGGCGAATACCGCCCCACCGAATATATGCAAGGCTGGATGCGGTTTTGGTTTGACGACGACAAACGTCTACAAGCCGCCAAACAACTGCAACACGCCCGCCTGCAATACATGCAAACTATCTGGGGTAAAGACAAAGATTTGCAGGTGGAAGGTTTCAGCAGTGACGACCCCGCACTCCTTAGTGCGCTGAATAACGCCAGCGCTAAAATAGACCACGCCAGTAAAGTCGGCGAATTGCTACAAGGTGAAGCCCAGCTCACCAAACAACTCTACAAAATAGCCGTTAATAAAACCAAGCACGGTGATTTTGTGCGCGATAGAGATTCCGTCGACACCGCCAATGCCTTCCTCAACCACGGCAACTACCTCGCCTACGGTTTAGCCGCCACCACGCTGTGGGTGCTCGGCATCCCCCATGGATTTGCCGTCATGCACGGTAAAACTCGTCGCGGTGCACTCGTCTTTGACGTGGCCGACCTGATCAAAGATACCCTCGTACTCCCCTGGGCCTTTATTTGCGCCAAAGAAGGGGCGAGTGAGCAAGAGTTTCGCCAACAATGCCTGCAAGTCTTTACCCAGCACAAAGCGCTGGATTTTATGTTTGAGCAAGTGAAACACATTGCCTTAGAGCATCACTCGACTAAAGGCCGTAAAGAGGAAGGTGACGCGTCATGATGGTCACCTTCGTATCCCAATGCGAGAAAAAAGCCCTTAATAGAACAAGGCGGGTACTGGATGCCTTTGCGAATCGTATCGGTGATAACACTTGGCAAACGGTGATTACCGCAGAGGGCTTGCAGGCAGTTAAGAAATTATTGCGAAAAACCGCCAGTAAAAATACGGCGGTGAGTTGTTTTTGGATACGAAGTCGGGCGAGGAGTGAATTGGTGTGGGTGGTGGGCAATCGGACAAAGTTTAATCACCAAGGTTTGGTGCCGGTGAATACGACTACGAGGCCACTCCCCATCGTCACTACGGAAGGACAGTGGTTATACGCGCCAAGCGTGCAAATTTGTGCGGTGCTGGCGGCCCTGTTGCACGATATCGGTAAGGCGACGCTGGGCTTTCAGAAAAAATTGTTAGATGTGAACCCAAAACATAGAGGTGATCCCTATCGTCACGAGTGGATTTCTTTGCGTTTATTTCAGGCAATGATTCACGGCTGCGATGACGATACAGCTTGGCTAGAGCGCTTGATGAATTTTGGCGATTACATGACGCAAACGCCGGATTGGTTGGCGCAGATGGGCAATGACTTGACCAAAAAAAATCGTGAATACCTGGGCGCCTCACTGCCACTGGCGCAGTTTATTAGCTGGTTGATTGTTACGCACCACCGCCTGCCGGTGTATGAAAGAAGCTGTTATCTAAGCTCAAAACAGCGTGCTGAAGGCCAAAAAGGCGGTTATTGGCAATACTCCCTTGAAGACTTTTATGATTGCCTGTCACCCGTTGATGGCTGGGTAAGAAACCCTAAAGCCTGTGATGAGCGTCCCGATGGCAGTGACTTTTGGCAATTAAAAGATATCGTGATGGGCAGTAAAAAATGGCAACAGGCCATTGCCCGTTGGGCACGTAAGGCGCGAGATCACAGGCCACTACGAGTATTGGCCGAGCAAGCCATTAATGACCCGCTACTCATGCACCTGTCGCGTTTGTGTTTGATGCTGGGCGACCATAACTATTCTAGCCTTTCACCCGACAGCAAGCGGCGAGTGCAGGGTGATAAGGCTTTAAAAGGCGTGTTACTGGCTAATACCGATCGAAAAACAGGTCAGCCCAAGCAGGCCTTAGATGAGCATTTGTTGGGGGTGGGGGAGTTCACTAAACGGGTTGCACGCGAACTGCCCAGTCTTATTTATCGCCTGCCATCACTGCCGGCCCAGCACCGGCCATTTTTACAGCGCACCAGCCACGAGCAATTTACTTGGCAAAACCGCGCCTTTGACCTGGCTAAAAAGATGCAGCCCGAGGCCAAAGAGCAGGGGTTTTTTGGCGTCAACATGGCCTCGACGGGGCGGGGTAAAACCCTCGGTAATGCCCGTATCATGTACGCCTTGGCAGATCCCGAGCGCGGCGCTCGTTTTACCATTGCCCTGGGCTTGCGAGTTTTAACCCTGCAAACAGGTCGCGCCCTGCGTGAGCGACTCAAGCTCGACAGCGAAATGTTGGTGGTATTGGTGGGCGGTAGCGCTCACTGTAAATTGTTTGAGCTGGCCGACCCCAGCGAGCCAGATGAGCAAGAGGACGACCCCAGCGAGCCAGATGAGGATGAGGACGACCCCAGCGGTAGTGAATCGATAGGCAGCTTGCTTGATGCTAGCGATTATGTTGACGGTGACGGTTTCAGCGACGGCTTATTAAGTGAAAACCTCGGCACCTTATTGGCCGACCCGAAAGCGCGAGACCTTATTTACGCGCCGGTGGTGACTTGCACCGTTGACCATATTATTCAGGCCTCGGAAAGTGCGCGGGGAGGGCGGCAAATTGCGCCCATTTTACGCTTGCTCACCAGTGATTTAATTCTCGATGAGCCCGACGATTTTGACCAGGCCGATTTGCCCGCACTGACACGCCTAGTTCACTTTGCGGGCTTGTTGGGTAGTCGAGTACTTTTATCGTCGGCGACCTTGCCGCCCGACCTGATTGCAGGTCTCTACCAAGCCTATAGCGCAGGGCGAGCCATTTGGCGCAAGCACATGGGGGTGGCGCAGGCTCAAGCCATACCCTGCGCTTGGTTTGATGAAAGTACACAAAGCCAAAAAAGTTGTGCCACAGCGGAAGAGTTTGCTAGCACGCATCAGCGTTTTGTCACTAAGCGTCTCAAACACTTGGCGCAGCAGCCGGTGCGTAGGTGTGCAGAAATTTTTCCGGTAGAGCTGCCCCCCGCGCTTGAGGGTGAAAAAATCGATATGGCCGCATTGGCGAGCATCGTTTTTAAGGGTGCCAAAACCTTGCACGCTAGGCACCATGAGGTTTGTCCGCAGACAAAAAAGAAGGTCAGCATCGGCTTGGTGCGCTTGGCCAATGTAGAACCCATTGTGCAATTGGTGCAAGCCTTGAGTGCAGGCGCTGGTGATGAGGATACACAACTTCATCTGTGTTGTTACCATGCCAACCAGCTTCTAGTGCTGCGCAGTGGGCTCGAGAATCGACTCGACAGAATACTGACGCGCACCCAGCCAGAGGCATTGTTTAGCCAGCCAGAAATACAACAGGGGCTCGCGTTAAGCCCCGCAAAAAATCATATTTTCATGGTGGTGGCCAGTCCCGTTGCCGAGGTGGGTAGAGACCACTCCTATTCTTGGGGCATCATCGAACCATCGTCTATGCGCTCAATCATTCAATTGGCCGGGCGTATTTGGCGTCATCAGCCAGAGCGTGTGGCCGATCAGCCTAACTTGATGATTCTCGATAGTAATATCAAGGCCCTTAAACAGGGGGACGACTTGGGCGTGGGTAAAGCCGTATTTACGCGACCGGGCTTTGAGCAGGATGGACCCTCAACTTTTGCCCTTAAAAGCCATCGTGCCTCAGGAATTATTAGTGATGAACAGTTGGCACGTGTCGACGCTCAGGCGCGGGTGTCTCGCCCAGAGACACTCGATATGGGGCACAGCTTGAGCGACCTGGAGCACGGCGTGATTGCAGAGCTACTTAATAACCCGCGTAATTTTGTCAGCGCTTTTTGGCGTGAAGACGGCGGAAATTATGTCACTGCACATCTACAGGGTATTAGCCCATTTCGTGCCAAAGAGGGGCCGGAAGACGAGTTTTCTTGTTTGCCCGATGCTAGCGAGGTAACGGGCTATCGTTTTGTCGATACTCAGCAAGCGTGGGAAAACCTGGAGGCGTGCGCTAGCCACAATGCAAGGATTCAATTTGCCACCTTGGAGGCGCCCGCACCGGGTGTACAGCCGTGGTTGAATTTAGATCTAGGCCAAACGCTTAACGAGCTGGCTGAAGATCTTAATAGCGACAACATCGTGAAGGTAGCGCGGCAGTTCGCTACCGTGAGTTTACGTCGGCGAGTGGTTGCCCGAGTGGCTACCTGGAATTTTCACCCTTGGCTTGGGTTTTGGGAGCGTTAGCTAAAGTTGCAGGTATCCCTTAGAATTCTACTACCGCCGTACAGGTGGCTTAGCAATATTATCTATGTATCTTTACTCACCACTCACCGCCGCATAGGCGGTTTTTAGTTTATTTATCCTATTAACTATGAATCTTTTATTTACGGAAGCTTGGTGCTGGTCTATCTTGATCGTGTTGATTAATTCTTGGGCAGTATGGAGGTAGGGTAATGGACGAAATAGCAGTCGATCAAGTCGCGGCGGCAATACAGCGTTTTCTCGGAGAGCAGCTTGAGAAAAAACTTGAGCCGGAACAAAAAGCGCTGGATAAATGCAGGCCTGAAGATAGCGAGAAACGGGTGGCCATACAGGAGCGCATTTCAGCCCTACAGCACAAATATACACTGGATATATGGATGGAGGATGCTGCCACCCGTATGGCCTCGCAACTGAAATTTGGCACGCATATTTCCAAGGGTGTTCACCCCGGCTCAAAGGGCGATAATGTCAATTTTAGCGGTGGCTCACCGTTGCCAAAAGGCATCGTCGGCTCACAAACCCTGGCCAACTTGTCGCTAGATGCCAACGGCAATGCCGCCGCACTGCCCCTTGCGGCATTTTTTGATGCCTGGGTGAGTGAGGCCGATAACATCAAGGTCGTGGATGTAATTGAGGCGGGCAGCCCGGCGCAGATTGCGGCGCTTGCCAGCGGTGGCCAGAAAGCTCAACAGTATGTAGCGCACTTTAAAGAGGCTTTGGCCAATACTACCGACCAGCCCGCGACGCACGAGCGCAACAAACAAATATTATGGCCCCTCAATGACGCCATCAAGGGCGACCAATACATTACCTTGGTGCCGCTCTACCCCTCCTCATTGACCAGTGACTTCTTTACTCGGGTGAACGCGGTGCGCTACAGCGATGAGAATAAATTGGCGCGAGACAATCGCAAAAAGAAAAGTGTCGAGCAGCAAGCTTACAAGGCGGTGCCCGATGTTGCCGTGGTGCGCTTGGGGGGTACTAAACCGCAAAACATCAGTCGCCTCACCAGCAAACAAAGTGGCCGCAATTATTTATTGCAATCACTACCGCCACGTATCGGCGGTGAACAGGCTTACCGCCTGACAAAAGAGCAGCAGAGCCTCTTTTCTCACCGCTTAAATCAATACGCTTACTTCGGTTTGAAAACTCTGTTTGATGTGGTGCGCAGTGAGAAAAAAACCCTTGAACAGCGTGATAGTAGAAAACAGGGTTTGGATATTATCCTCGCCGAGGTCTTAAAAGCGGCGGCGCATATTCAGCGAACGTACCCTGCTGGTTGGAGCCGAGATTACCAGCTGTCAATGGCCGAGAAATGTTGGCTCGATCCCCAGCGGGGTGCGCTAGAGGGAGAAAAGGCATTTTCAGCCACACGCGATGGGGCAAGTTGGCAGCAAAATGTTATCGAGGCCTTTGCCCATTGGCTCAACGCTGCGCTGCGTGTCGAATTCCCCAAGCGCACGGCAGAGTTTGGTGATGCCGAGTTTCGCGAATGGAAGCGCGCAATGGAGGCGGCGATAGGCGTGAGCCAGCGCGCCAACGAGGGGGTTTTTCTATGAAGCTTGTCAGCGATTACTTAGTGTTTAATAACCTTGAAATCGAAGGAGCGAACACTCTTGCCAGCCCCATCACCTACGGCTTTCCAGCCATTACGGGTTTTTTAGGCGCGGTACACGCTCTCAATCGTCGCCTGGCCGATACCGAGCTCGATTTCACCGGTGTGCTTCTGGCCTGTCACGAATGTCATGTGCAGCGCTTTCGCCCCCACACCTACGCCGATTACAGCTTTAATCAAAGCCGCAATCCGGTAAAAAAGGACGGTAAAACCGCCTCGATCATTGAAGAGGGCAAGGCTCACCTAAGCGTGAGCCTGGTGATTGAAATCAGTGCTAGGCCCAAAGCCAGCCGCGAGATACGCGACAATGCCGAGGCCTTTACCCAGCGCTGCCGCGAGGCCCTTATGCAGCAGCGTGTTGCCGGTGGCAGTGTGCATAAAATGGGCGAGGTGCAGTTGTTTGAGTGCTCGAAGGTTAGTGACATACAGCGCGCACTCTTACCCGCTTTTGTATTGATGGACGCACGGCAAGAGCTGATGAGTATTACCGAGACCTTGCAGCAGAAAAACCCACAAGCCACCGAGCTAGACGGTTTAATTGAAGTGGCAACCCTGCACCAAATGCCGGATCACCCGAAGGCGCTTATTGATCAATGGCATGGGCGCAGTGTCAAAACCGGCCGTGGCTGGTTGGTGCCTATCGGTATTGGCTTTCAAGGTTTGGTTGCCCCCTTTGCAGCAGGGGAACTGGCGCATAGTCGCAATCCCGAATACCCCAGCCAATATGTCGAGTCGCTTTATAGCTTGGGTAAGTGGGTGTTCCCTCAGCGTTTGCCCGATGATTTCTCCCAGTGCTTTTGGCGCTACAGCCAGCAAGACAATCTATTTCTAACCCTACAAAACACCGACTAATAACCGCTAGACATCAACGCAAGGAAAGTGAACATGACATTAAAAACAGCAAGTGTATTGGCCTTTAATCGCAGGCTTGATATTTCCGATGGCTTCTTTTGGCAGCTCGATAGCGCCGCTGAAAAGCCCGTGGCCAGCGCGGTGGATATTCGTGAGAAATCCGTGCGGGGCACCATTAGCAATCGCTTAAAAAGCGCCATTGCCAGTAACCCGGCAAAATTGGATGCAGAAACCGAAAAGGCTAACCTGCAAACCGTCGATGTGGCGACACTGGATCACGACAAAGACACCTTGCGTGTGAAGTGGAGTTGCAAGGTTTTACCCTTTGATGGCAAGCCGAGCGTGTGTAACGACCAGGCCTATCAAACCCAATTGGTATCTGTGGTAGAGGAATATCTAAACGAGGTAGGCGTGAGCGAACTGGCTAAGCGCTATGCAGCCAATATTGCCAATGCCCGTTGGTTGTGGCGCAACCGTTTGGGAGCCGAGGCCGTTAAAGTCAGTGTTAGCTGCACCATTGATGACGCCCAAAACGAGGTGTTGATTGATGATGCCAAGCAGCTCAGCCTTACTGGCTTTAATGCCGAAAGTGATGAGCTAAAGACATTAGCCTCGTGGATTGAGAAAGGCTTGAAGGGGGAGGCTTTTATTCTTCTCGACATTACCGCCGAGGCGAAAGTGGGCTACGGACAAGAGGTTTACCCCTCCCAGGAACTCATCCTCGATACCGGCGATAAAAAGAGCAAGGTGCTCTACAGCATCAATAATATGGCTGGCATGCACTCACAAAAAATTGGCAACGCTATTCGCACCATCGACACCTGGTATAGCGCTTCCGAGTTCCCCATTGCCGCAGAACCCTACGGTGCCGTGACCACCTTGGGCACGGCTTTTCGCCAGCCCAAGCAAAAACAAGACTTCTACAGCTTGCTGGATAATTGGGTATTAAAGGGTTCTAAGCCTGAACCGGAACAGCAGCACTATGTGATGGCAGTGTTGATTCGCGGCGGTGTATTTGGAGCCAGTGGCAAGGAGTAAGGCATGGACAGCTATTTTGATATTAAAGCCTTGCCCAACCCTGAAATTATTCAGTCGGCGGTGCTTGGCCACTTAATGCAGCACTTGCATCAGTTGCTGCCAGCCTTTGATGGCCGCATTGGTTTAGCCTTTCCGGCCTACGGACAGCAGCGCACCCTTGGGGGTATTGTGCGGGTGCTGGGTGAGGGCAAAGATAGTGATGTGCTTTATCAGCAACTACAGGGTATGACAGATATCAGCGATTATGCGCTGCTGACACCGATAGAACCAACGCCCGCGAACATTAGTCAGTACGTTAAATACACCCGTGCCCACGCCAAAGGCAATAGCCGCTTACAGCGCTTAAAGCGGCGTCATCAAGGGGCGGGCACTTGGACGGACGAGCTAGCGGGCCTTATCGCCAGTAAATACAGTCAGCCCTTACACCTGCCCCATGTCAGCTTAAATAGTGCCAGTAGTGGGCAGCGCTTTATGTTGTTTGTGCGCCGTCAAATAGTGCAAGAAGGGGGGCAGGGGATGTTTAACAGCTACGGCTTGAGTTTGGGTGAAGCGGCTGTCCCCGCTTTTTAGTTCGCGATAGTGTCGATAGTCGGCCTAAAACAGTGAGCGAGATGTTTTAGGCCTGGGGCTATTATTGACGCACTTAGCACCATTGAAAATTGCTCTTTAATAATTCTCATAATAATCAAGTAGTTGTAGATTGCCTACTAAACATTGGTGAAAACGCCAATGTCGGCATAAGTCGTTGTTGAAAAGGGTTTTGTTTGATTTACACTCGTGTTCACTGCCGCACAGGCAGCTTAGAAAAGCGAGGCAGACTACAAAGAACTGCTAACCCAGTTCACTGCCGCACAGGCAGCTTAGAAAAACACGATCAAAAACCCCACTGCTACCGTTATGTTCACTGCCGCACAGGCAGCTTAGAAAACCGTCCGAGGATAGGTGCCTGTTTGTATGTTGTGCTGGTATCACTTGCGTTCACTGCCGCACAGGCAGCTTAGAAATCCTCAAAAATAAAGGCGGTGCGCCAGTTATTGTTCACTGCCGCACAGGCAGCTTAGAAATTGCAAGGGACACCGCCGCCGCTCTGGGGACTGTTCACTGCCGCACAGGCAGCTTAGAAATGGGCCGCAACGATGCAACTAGCATCTGGTTCGTTCACTGCCGCACAGGCAGCTTAGAAATTGCCAGGATGAGCAGCAGAGTCACCGTGAATGTTCACTGCCGCACAGGCAGCTTAGAAATGCAATAAATCAACAGCTGGCGTAGTGCCGTTGTTCACTGCCGCACAGGCAGCTTAGAAACACAAGAGACAGGAGCGTGCCGACATGGGAATGTTCACTGCCGCACAGGCAGCTTAGAAACACAAAAACACCGGCCGTGCCATCGGCAATATGTTCACTGCCGCACAGGCAGCTTAGAAAACCACTGCGCCTGATACCTTCTATCTGGCTTCGTTCACTGCCGCACAGGCAGCTTAGAAATCAAGATAAGGGGCCATGCACTCGTCGCCCATGTTCACTGCCGCACAGGCAGCTTAGAAATGGTGCAGTCCGAGGTACAGTTTAGGGTACAGGTTCACTGCCGCACAGGCAGCTTAGAAAAGTGACAAGATAATAAATTCCTCCGGCATGTCGTTCACTGCCGCACAGGCAGCTTAGAAAAAGATATTGGCGCGTACCGCCAGCAAATTACAGTTCACTGCCGCACAGGCAGCTTAGAAAATGGCAGTTCACCGTAATTAAGCGCGCCGCGTCGTTCACTGCCGCACAGGCAGCTTAGAAATTCACCTGGGGGAAGGTAAGGTTTTGGCGCAAGTTCACTGCCGCACAGGCAGCTTAGAAAATGTCGAAGGTGGGGCAGGCCAGCGAGGGGCTGTTCACTGCCGCACAGGCAGCTTAGAAATACTGGACCGGCTACGACGCGATTCGCGTGCGCGTTCACTGCCGCACAGGCAGCTTAGAAATTAATCGAGCGGCGCATTGCTTAGGGGCTTGCGTTCACTGCCGCACAGGCAGCTTAGAAATCAAGAGGGAGCTGCGCAGCTTACCAGACGCGGTTCACTGCCGCACAGGCAGCTTAGAAATGTGTGCGTCGTTTAACCCCGCGTGAGTGTGAGTTCACTGCCGCACAGGCAGCTTAGAAATAAACAATGCGCCGCTCTATCAATGTTGTAATGTTCACTGCCGCACAGGCAGCTTAGAAATGGCGAATCATCGCAGCCAATAGCCACGGGTAGTTCACTGCCGCACAGGCAGCTTAGAAAAGAGCAGGAGATTACAGATGTAGCACCGATACGTTCACTGCCGCACAGGCAGCTTAGAAACGGCGAAGAACACCCCTTTTTAGTGTTGACCGGTTCACTGCCGCACAGGCAGCTTAGAAATGTAATCGTATCGATGACTAGAGTGGTAGTCGGTTCACTGCCGCACAGGCAGCTTAGAAATCAAGCGCTCCAGCCCAGCTATACGCTTCTTTGTTCACTGCCGCACAGGCAGCTTAGAAATTAGAGGTTTTAATCTTTTGTCTGAATGCCCTGTTCACTGCCGCACAGGCAGCTTAGAAACGCTGTCTGGCACATTCGGGGCGGTCACAATAGTTCACTGCCGCACAGGCAGCTTAGAAAGTTGTCGGCATCCCACGCAGTCATCGTGGTGTGTTCACTGCCGCACAGGCAGCTTAGAAATTCAGAGTCGAACAACTTAAACGCCAGGCGCACTTCACTGCCGCACAGGCAGCTTAGAAAATCGAAATCAACGCCTGTGGCATCGCTAATAAGTTCACTGCCGCACAGGCAGCTTAGAAATATTAAAGTAAATACATTAAAGGGCCTTTTAAGTTCACTGCCGCACAGGCAGCTTAGAAATCGAAAGCCTGTTCGGATAGAGGGCAGGCTAGGTTCACTGCCGCACAGGCAGCTTAGAAAGCGTAAGAAGGGGCTTTTAAAGAAGCCTCGAAGTTCACTGCCGCACAGGCAGCTTAGAAATTGACTGGGCTAGCCGGTTCGCTACCGGCAACGTTCACTGCCGCACAGGCAGCTTAGAAAAGTGAAGGTGGATTAAGACAATAGTCAAGATCGTTCACTGCGGCACAGGCAGCTTAGAAAATGCCACTTGTCCTCTAGCATCGCCTTCACAAGTTCACTGCGGCACAGGCAGCTTAGAAATACGAATAGCGCAGTGAAATGGACGTTGACTTGTTCACTGCCGCACAGGCAGCTTAGAAAATTAGTGTTGAAGTGCAGCTTCAAGCGCAGAAGTTCACTGCCGCACAGGCAGCTTAGAAAACAAGGCGACGACGGCAGCAAGGTGTTACTAGGTTCACTGCCGCACAGGCAGCTTAGAAATTTGATGGGGGTAACAATGCACTACTACCAATGTTCACTGCCGCGCAGGCAGTTTGGACATCACCGTGAGCCGGGAAGGCTTCTGCGTGTTTGTTTACTAGCGCCTAGGTTGTTGTGCTTGGGGTGTTCTTAGCTACCTTCATCGCGCATTCGCCCCAGAAAGCGCTCCAGGCGCTCGACGGCATCGTTCAGCTCATGCTCGCGGGGCAGGAAGACAATGCGAAAATGCTGAGTGTCACCCCAGTTAAAGGCGCTGCCCTGTACCAGTAGCATTTTTTCCTGCAGCAGTAGATCGAGCACGAACTGCTCATCGTCGACAATGGAGTAAACCGCCGGGTCGAGTTTGGGGAAGAGGTAGAGGGCGCCCTTGGGCTTGACACAGCTAACACCGGGGATGGCGGTGAGCCTTTCCCAGGCGAGGTTGCGTTGTTCGTAGAAGCGGCCACCTTCGCGCACCAGGTCGTCGATGGTCTGCTGTCCACCGAGGGCCGTTTGAATGGCGTACATGGACGGTACGTTGGCGCAGAGGCGCATGGAGGCGAGCATCTCCATGCCCTGAATATAGCTGCGGGCACGGTGCTTGGCGCCACTGGCGACTAGCCAGCCGGAGCGAAAGCCGGCCAGGCGGTAATTTTTTGACAGGCCATTAAAGGTGATGAAGAGGATGTCATCGGCAAGGCTGGCCATGGGGTGGTGCACCGCGCCGTCGTAGAGGATGCGGTCATAAATTTCATCGGCAAACAGCACCAGATCGTTGATGCGGGCGAGTTCGATAATGTGTTCGAGAATGTCTTTGCTGTACACCGCCCCGGTGGGATTGTTGGGGTTAATCACCACAATACCCTTGGTATTGGGAGTGATTTTGCTGGCCATGTCGTCGAGGTCGGGCTGCCAGTCGGCGGACTCGTCACAGCGATAGTGCACGGCTTTACCGCCGGCGAGGGTCACGGCGGCTGTCCACAGGGGATAGTCGGGGGAGGGGATGAGTATTTCATCGCCATCGTTGAGCAGGGCCTGCATGGCCATGACAATCAGTTCGCTGACGCCGTTGCCGAGGATAATGTCGTCAATTTCGACATTGGCGATGCCCTGAATCTGGCAGCGCTGCATGACGGCTTTACGGGCGCTAAATATCCCTTTGGAGTGACTGTAACCCTGAGCTTCCACCAGGTTGAGAATCACGTCCTGAATAATTTCGTCGGGGGCTTCAAAACCGAAAGGCGCGGGGTTGCCGATATTCAGCTTGAGAATACGGTGGCCCTCTTCTTCAAGCCGGTGAGCCTGATCGAGCACTGGGCCGCGAATGTCGTAACAAACACTGTCTAATTTGGTAGACTTTTGAAAATGCCTCATGCGAATTGCTTCCAGACGAATAATAAAGTGGTTAAGTTTTGAACCGAAGGTGAATTGTAGCGTATTGTCTACACTTGCAGGCGTCTTAACAGGGCGCAGACTTTAATAAATTGCGAAAAATAAACGAAGAGAAATAGAGACCATGACAGACTGGAAAGAGAAAGGTGAAGACTACTGGCGTGAGAAGTTGAGCGCCGAGCAATTTGAAATTTGCCGCGAGAAGGGTACGGAAAGACCTTTCACAGGAGAGTATTACACCGAGACATCGCCCGGCAACTATATGTGCGCCTGTTGTGAAAACACCTTATTTGAAGCCGAGGCCAAGTTTGACTCCGGCAGTGGCTGGCCGAGCTTTTTTGCCGTGGCCGATTCGAAAAGCATAGATACAGAGACCGATACTACACGCGGTATGGAGCGCACCGAAATTATGTGTGCCCATTGCGGTAGCCATTTGGGGCATGTCTTCCCCGACGGCCCGAAACCTACCGGCCTACGCTATTGCGTTAACTCTTTGTCATTGAAATTCGAGCCAGACGCCGACGAGAGCTGATTAAAATGATGGCTTTTGCCAGTCTGCTGAGCCTCTTTTTTGTGCTCGCTGGGGCCCTGACTTTTCGCCTGGGCTTATTGCCCTTTGGCATTAGCTTTTCCACGTTCGGCCTTGGTCTACTCGCCTGTGCACTGGTGTCGATGACGGCGGGGGCCTTAATTTTTCGCCGCCTGGCGAGAAAACAGCGACTGGCTACATTGCCGCTGTGGTTAGTGCTTTGCCTGCTGCCGGTGATCTCTGTCGTCAATCAGGTCGGCCTGGCGGGTTTTCAGGCGCCGGCCATTCACGACATTAGTACGGATCTGGATCGCCCTCCGGTGTTTGTTTTCGCCCAGGCTGAAAGAGGGCCGGAGGATAACACCCTGCAGTACGGGGGTGCTTCCCTGGCCGAACAACAGCGCCTGGCTTATCCGCAATTGGCGCCCCTGCAACTGTCGGCTGGCAAAGCCGAAGTTTGGGCGGCAGCGATGGCGGTGATCGCCGAAAACCATTGGCGTGTGCTAGGCGAAAATAAAAGCCGGGGCCATATTGAATCGGTGGCTACCACGCGAGTGATGGGTTTTGCCGACGACATCGTGATTCGCATTAGCGCCGATACCGTACCTGCTAAAGCCGTACCTACTCAAGACGTACCTGCTAAAACAGCCGGTGAGAGTGGTGTTAAGGAAAAGCCACCTGCTGTAGAAGATCTTATTGTTGATGTGCGCTCAGTATCGCGGGTCGGTGTTTCCGATCTGGGTGCCAATGCGGCGCGCATCGAAAGTTTTCTCGTGGCCTTGCAAAAGCAGCTGAACAAATAATGTCTGTTATATGCTGCTCCTCAGCTAATGAATCGCTGCCAAATAATTATTAGAAAGCAGACTAAAAAATCATCAGTAATCCCTGTTAATTAAATATACACAGACCCGCTGTCTAGCGCGCCCCATAATTTTGTGGCTGGTCTGACGCTTACAAAACAGAGGTCGATCAAAAATAAATCCCAATTTAAATTTAAAGGAAGCAATAAAATGACAGTCGTCGACACCAGTTTTGGAAAAGTAAAAGCCCAGGAACAAGAGGGTGTTTTGGCCTTTAAAGGCATTCCCTATGCGGCCCCACCTATGGGTGAATTGCGTTGGCTGCCACCGCAGGACCCCTGGTCCTGGGCCGGTACTATCGATGGCAGCGAATACGGTAAGTGGGCGCCACAGAATCGTTCCGACATGGTGGCAATTATGGGCGCCGAACTGGGTGAGCAGGACGAAGCTTGTTTGAGCCTTAATATCTGGACGCCCGCTGCCGACTCCTCCAACCGCCCGGTTATGGTGTGGATACACGGCGGCGGTTTCACTATTGGTGCCAGTAGTCAGGGAGTTTATGAGGGCCGCGAGCTGAGTCAGCACGGTGACGTGGTGGTGGTGACTATCAACTACCGTCTCGGTTTACTGGGCTTTGCCAATTTGAATGAGGCAACCGGTGGTCGGATTCCTTCTACTGGCAATGAGGGCTTGCTCGATCAGGTGAAAGCCCTTGAATGGATACAGGACAATATCGAGCTTTTTGGTGGCGATCCCGACAATGTCACTCTTTTTGGAGAGTCAGCGGGGGGCATGAGCATCGGTGCGCTACTGGGCTTGCCGGCGGCAAAGGGCCTGTTTCACAAGGCGATTCCCCAGTCGGGTGCCTGTCATACCGTTGCGACAAAAGAGTCGGGCACCCTGGTGGGTGAGGCGATTATGAAATTTACCGAGCTCGATGCTCAGGGCCTGATGGCGGCGAATATGGACGACCTGCTGCGCGCTCAGCGTCGCATCGAAGGTGGCAAGGTTGAAGGTTATCCCCTGTCAAAAATCGGTAGTTTGCCATTTCGTCCGGTTGTTGATGGCAAGGTCTTACCCGAATTACCCATTGATGCTGTGCGACAAGGCTCTGTTGCCCAGGTGCCGATTATGGCGGGTAGCACCCTCGATGAATGGCAGTTGTTCGGGGCTTTTCAGCCAGCGATTACCAAACTGGATGACGAAACTATGGCCAAGCGGCTCAGCTTTTTAGTTGACCCCACCTATATTCCGGGCCTGGTTGAGGCCTATAAAGAAGCATTAGTACAGCGGGGCATTGAACCGACGCCACCGCAAATTTTTATCGCTATTCAGACCGATCGTATTTTCCGCATGCCGGCCCT
>MAAC01013219.1_pt1 | contig 16503 bp, 15 predicted proteins | sample 1115981 | NCBI WGS metagenome assembly MAAC01 (sample SAMN04961126, study PRJNA320927) | seawater metagenome | isolation source: sample BD02T64 sea water enriched with oil for 64 days | place: USA:Gulf of Mexico | collected 2013-07-27 | reverse complement strand
CGATGTCTCGTCTGAGCGCATTGGTCCGGCCTGTGATCCGCCTGGAGACCCGACAGCGATGGCCTGTGTTGCAAGGCGGGGGTGCTGCGATCCGGGGCGCGAAATCTGGCGCTGCTAAAGATAGCCGGCGCTGCGAAAGCTGAGTTCGCGGGATTTGCCGATGATCAGATGGTCGTGCAGTGTGATTTCCAGCGCTGCAGCCGCGTCGCGCACCTGCTCTGTCATCGCGATGTCGCTTTGTGACGGGGTCGGGTCGCCGGACGGGTGGTTGTGCACGAGGATCAGCGCTGAGGCATTCAGCTCCAGCGCCCGTTTGACCACCTCACGCGGGTAGACCGGCACATGGTTGACGGTGCCGCGTGCCTGTTCCTCATCCGCAATCAGCACGTTCTTGCGGTCGAGATAAAACACCCGGAACTGTTCGGTTTCCCGATGTGCCATCGAGGTATGGCAGTAGGAAATCAAGGCGTCCCAGTCCGACAACACCGGTTGCTGCAGGATGCGCGATTGTGCCAGGCGATGCGCCGCTGCCTCGACAATTTTCAGCTCCGTGATAACCGATTCGCCGATGCCCTTGATTTCGGCCAGCCGCGGTGCCGGGGCCGAGAGCACCCGGTTGAAGTCGCCAAACTGCTCCAGAAGCGCCCGTGCCAGTGGTTTTACATCCCGCCTGGGGATGGCGCGGAACAGCACCAGTTCCAGCATTTCATAGTCAGGAATGGCGGCCGCACCGCCGCGCAGGAACCGGCTGCGCAGGCGCTGACGATGGTCGCGGATATAGGAGGGATACGGGGAGCCGACCGGCACAGCGGTTTCATCCTCCGCCAGTGCGGACTGGGGAATATCACTGAATAAAGACGGCTGGAGCCCTGTCATAATGATGACAAGGCTCCTCCGAAACACTGAACAATTGGTTAACGCGTGTTAACCAGAGCTTTTCATCCCGTCCCAGAAACTTTTGACCTTGTTAAAAAAGGTCGAACTGAACGGGTTGTTGTCTTCGCCGAGTTTTTCAAATTCGCGCAGAAGCTCTTTTTGTCTGCTGGTCAGGTTGACCGGCGTTTCCACCGACAGTTCGATGAACATGTCACCGGTGCCGCCACCGCGCAGCATTGGCATGCCTTTGCTGCGCAGGCGCATCTGGCGGCCGGATTGCGAGCCGCCAGGGATTTTTACCCGGCTGCGGCCACCGTCAATGGTGGGCACTTCGATGTCGCCCCCCAGCGCAGCAGTGCTCATCGACACAGGCACATTGCAGAACAAATCGCCGCCCTCGCGCTGGAACAGCGCATGCTCTCTGACCTCGATAAAGATATAAAGGTCGCCGGAAGGTCCGCCGCGCATGCCGGCCTCGCCTTCGCCGGCGAGGCGGATGCGGGTGCCGGTTTCAACACCGGCAGGAATGTTCACGGACAGCGAGCGCTCTTTGTCGACACGGCCGGCGCCACCACAGGATTTACACGGGTTTTTGATGATCTGGCCGATGCCGGCACAGGTCGGGCAGGCCCGTTCAACGGTAAAGAACCCCTGTTGTGCGCGCACCTTGCCCATGCCGGAACAAGTCGGGCAGGTCTGGGGCTCCGCACCGCTTTCGGCGCCGGTGCCGGTGCAGGGGGTACACGTGACCGAAGTGGGCACGCTGATTGTTTTGCGGCTGCCGGTAAAAGCCTCTTCCAGGCTGATGTGCAGGTTGTAACGCAGGTCTGAGCCACGTTGCGCCCGCGAGCGGCCACCGCCGCCACGCTGCCCGCCCATAAAGTCGCCAAACAGGTCGTCAAATACGTCTGAGAATGCAGATGAAAAATCACCCTGCCCACCGTGGCCGGGCCGGCCGGCGCTGGCACCGTTGCCACCTTCAAAAGCGGCGTGACCATACCGGTCATAGGCAGCCTTTTTTTCGACATTCTTGAGAATGTCGTAGGCCTCATTCACCTCTTTGAACTGGGATTCCGCATTTGGATTGTCGGAATTCCGGTCCGGGTGAAGTTCCTTCGCTTTGGAGCGATAGGCTTTCTTCAACTCGTCCGCTGATGCGCCCTTAGAAGCCCCCAGGACCTCGTAGTAATCACGTTTTGCCATGGCCTTACCTTCCGGGAACACGTCTGTCAGCCCGGGAATTCATCCCGGGCTGACATGTCGGACCCTGGGCGGGGATTAACCCCGCTTGTCGTCGTCCAGATCTTCAAAGTCGGCGTCCACGATGTCATCGTCCACGCCGGCAGGGCCTTCTTCTGAAGGCTCAACTTCGGTTTCCTGACCCGCGGTGGCCTGGTCTGCCTTATAGATAGCTTCGCCCAGTTTCATCGCCGCTTCGGTCACGTTTTGAATACCGGATTTGATTTTCTCGGCAATCTCGGTTTCAAGCTGATCTTTCAGCGCAACAATGGCCAGCTCAATCGCTTCAATCGTGGTTGGATCCACTTTATCGGCATGCTCTTCCATTGCTTTTTCGGTCGAATGGATCAGGCTTTCGGCCTGATTTTTGGATTCGATCAGCTCTTTGCGCTCTTTGTCCGCTTCAGCATTGTCTTCCGCGTCTTTGACCATCTGTTCGATGTCCGCATCCGACAGACCGCCAGAAGCCTGGATAGTGATCTTCTGCTCTTTGCCGGTGCCTTTGTCTTTGGCGCCGACTTCCACGATGCCGTTGGCGTCGATGTCAAAGGAGACTTCGATCTGCGGCAGGCCGCGGGGTGCGGGCGGAATGCTTTCCAGGTTGAACTGGCCGAGGATCTTGTTGTCCGCCGCCATTTCGCGTTCGCCCTGGAATACGCGCAGGGTCACAGCGTTCTGGTTGTCTTCTGCGGTCGAGAAGACCTGGGACTTTTTGGTCGGGATAGTGGTGTTGCGGTCGATCAGACGGGTGAACACACCGCCGAGCGTTTCAATGCCAAGCGACAGAGGTGTCACATCCAGCAGCACAACGTCTTTCACGTCGCCCTGCAGAACACCGGCCTGAATCGCGGCACCAGAGGCCACAACCTCATCCGGGTTTACGCCCTGATGTGGTTCTTTACCAAAGAACTTGGTGACTTCTTCTTTGACGCGCGGCATCCGGGTCATACCGCCGACCAGCACGACTTCGTCGATGTCGCTGGTGGAGAGACCGGCGTCTTTCAGCGCAGCCTTACACGGTTTGATGGTGTCTTTGATCAGATCAGAAACCAGGCTTTCCAGCTTGGCCCGGGTCAGTTTCATCACCATGTGCAATGGCTGACCACCGTTGGGGTCCATCGAGATGAACGGCTGGTTGATTTCGGTCTGCTGGCTGGAAGACAGTTCGATCTTGGCTTTTTCAGCCGCTTCCTTGAGCCGCTGCAGCGCCATTTTGTCTTTGGTCAGGTCAACGCCGTTCTCTTTTTTGAACTGGTCGGCCAGGTAGGACACGATGCGCATGTCAAAATCTTCACCGCCGAGGAACGTGTCGCCGTTGGTGGATTTTACTTCAAACAAGCCGTCGTCGATTTCCAGGATGGTGACGTCAAAAGTACCACCACCAAGGTCAAACACAGCGATGGTGCGTGTTTCTTTTTTATCGAGACCATAGGCCAGCGCGGCGGCGGTTGGTTCGTTGATGATACGCAGCACTTCAAGACCGGCGATTTTGCCGGCATCTTTGGTGGCCTGACGCTGGGCGTCGTTGAAATAGGCCGGCACGGTGATCACGGCTTGTGTCACTTCTTCGCCAAGATAGCTCTCGGCGGTTTCTTTCATTTTGCCCAGGATGAAGGCAGAAATCTGGCTCGGGCTGTATTTTTCGCCACGGGCCTGGATCCAGGCATCCCCGGCGCCGGCGTCGATGACGTTATAGGGCAGGTGTTTCAGATCTTTGGCCAGTTTCGGGTCGTCCAGACGACGGCCGATCAGGCGTTTGACTGCGAAAACAGTGTTTTCGGGGTTTGTGACTGCCTGACGTTTGGCAGGCTGGCCCACCAGACGTTCCCCGTCGGTGAATCCGACGATCGAAGGCGTGGTGCGTGCGCCTTCTGCATTCTCGATGACGCGCGGCTGAGCGCCGTCCATAATGGCAACGCAGGAGTTCGTTGTCCCCAGGTCGATACCGATGACTTTGGCCATGGTCAAAATCCTTCTTGGCGATGTTGTAGGTTCAGGCCCGTTGCGGCACCTGTCCCCGATCCCATAGTTCAGACCAAAATAGTTCAGTCTGTGCTTCGCTGAGCTATATAAGGTTGGGGTCTGGTCGCTGCAAGCACCTGTGAGGGCCAGAACCTGTGAAAATGAGAGTCTTTTGCGCGGAATTGGTGAAATGAATGCAATTTGGGCTGTTAAACCGGATGTAACGCTGCGAGGGGTGCCGGTTTACAAAGGGTTACTCAAACCCGCAGCACAGAAATCCCTGGTTCTGGCGCTGCGGAATGTGGTGCAGGCGGCACCGCTTTACACACCGGTAGTGGCAAGTGGCAAGGCAATGTCTGTGCGGATGACCAGCGCCGGCCGGTTCGGCTGGTTTTCCGACCGGTCCGGCTATCGCTATCTGGCGGAACACCCGTCGGGCACGCCCTGGCCCGGAATTCCGCCGCAGTTGTTAAAGCTTTGGCACCAGTTGACCGGGCTGACCCGGGAACCAGACTGCTGTTTGATCAACTTTTATAGCGAGGGGGCTAAGATGGGGCTGCATCAGGACCGGGATGAAGCGGATTTTTCCTGGCCGGTCCTGTCACTGTCGCTGGGGGATGACGGTTTGTTCCGGGTCGGCAATACCAGCCGCGGTGGCAAAACAGAAAGCCTGTGGCTAAGCTCCGGTGACACGGTTTTGCTGCAGGGGGACAAGCGTCTGGTCTGGCACGGCGTGGACCGCATCCGTTATCAAAGCTCGGGGCTGTTGCCGTCGGGTGGGCGCATCAACGTTACCCTGCGGGTGGTGGCGTGAGTTATTTGCCCGCTTGCCAGCTGAGCGATGCATGCTGCCGTGTGTAAAACTCGCCCAGCAGACCGAGCATAATCAGTGCCGCAGAGACATAGACCGGATACATCGCGGAGCTGTTATGTGGCGTGTAATTCACAAATGCAAAGCCGCGGGCCTGGTCGATGGTGTGAAACAGCGGATTCCATGAAAACAGCACCAGCAAATTTGCCGGCAATTGATTGGCGACAAACATTTTCCCTGAGGTAATCATATTTGCGCGGGCATAAATCGTGGAAAAAACGCCTGTTAAAGTTGGTGCCCAGGGGGTCAGCGCCAGAAACAACAGCCCCACCGCTACACCGGACAGCCAGGCCAGCAAGACCATTGCAAAGGCGCCGACGGGATCATCAATCACCACCGGGCTGAAAGCGACATGATAGATGAACAGGATCAGCACCATTGTCAGAAGCTGCAGGTACAAAGAGCTGAGGGCGGCAGAGGAGATCGAAACGATCGTATTCATCGGCGCGTGTTTCATCATCGCGGCTGTCGGCCCTTCGGATCCGATTACAGAACTCATGGCATTGTTGTGAGTCAGAAACAGAAAAATTCCTGACATGATATAGAGCAGAAAGTCACCCCGGATGGCGCTGCTTTTCAGCCCGAGGATGGAAAACATAAAGTAGAATACCAGCACCATCGTAATGGTTTTCATCATGTTCAGCATGAGGCCAAGCAACGGATTCCCATGACTTTTACGGATCTGGCGCACCGTGTTGAGGTGTATCAATCCGATAATCGACAGGGAGGCAGCGAAAGAAGATCGTCGGTGAGTGCGTTCAAACATGCCTGATTCTGTCCTGCCGGTTGCAATTTGGTAATTATGCCACGGAAATCTTGCCGTTCCTTTAGTGTCCCATCATAAGGGGGGCCAAGCCGTATTACAACGAATGTGCCACCGGCACTGCGAATGGAGTTCATCTTGGATCTTTCCCGCCTTACACCCGTCATGCGCCGTCTTGCTCTTGAGGCCGGTGACAAAATTATGGACGTCTATAATTCAGATGATTTTGATGTCCGCTCAAAATCAGATGACAGCCCGGTGACCGCCGCCGATGAGGCCGCAGACGCGATTATCGCAGCCGGTCTGAGGGCTGAATTCCCGGATGTTACGCTGGTGACGGAAGAGCAGGCGGAGTCACACGCTTTGCGCGCTGACAGTTTCCTGATCGTCGATCCGCTGGATGGCACCAAAGAGTTCATCAAGCGTCGTGGCGAATTCACGGTGAATATCGCTTATGTTGAAAACGGCACGCCGGTGCGGGGCATTGTCTATGCGCCGGCCATTGGCCGGATGTTTTTCACCGACGCCAGTGGCCAGTCGGTTGAGGAGACCGGTGACTTTGACAAAGACAGTGTTGGCGAGCTGACACCAATGTCGGTGTCTACGCCGGACAATGCAGCGTTGCTGGTGGTGGCGTCAAAATCCCACCGCGATCAGGCGACGGAGGATTACATCGGTAAATATGCGGTTGCGGACAGCAAATCGGCAGGCTCGTCGCTGAAATTCTGTCTGATCGCCGCTGGCGAAGCGGATCTCTATCCCCGTGTCGGCCGCACCATGGAGTGGGACACGGCTGCGGGGCACGCTGTGCTTTTGGGCGCCGGGGGTGACGTGGTGCGTTTTGATGATCACAGCCCGCTTGCCTATGGTAAAGACGGTTATGCCAATCCGTTTTTTATTGCCTATACCCCTGGTGTGGAGTTGAAAAAAGCCTGATGTCAGTTCTTATTGTGATCCCCGCCCGTTTTGAGTCCAGCCGCTATCCGGGCAAACCCCTTGTTGAGCTGCGCGGTGCCGATGGTGAAGCGCGCTCTCTGATCCGGCGCAGCTGGGAAGCGGCGATGTCGGTGTCCGGGGTCGACCGGGTGGTCGTCGCCACCGATGATGATCGTATCAAAGAGGCCTGTGAAGCTTTTGGCGCCGAAGTGGTGATGACCTCTGACACTTGTGCCAATGGGACTGAACGCTGTTCTGAAGCGCTGGAGAATCTGGGTGGTAGATTTGACATCGTGGTCAATCTGCAGGGCGATGCGCCGCTGACGCCACATTGGTTTGTGGAGGATCTGGTCCGGGAACTGCGGGCCCATCCGACCGCCGATATCGCGACGCCGGTGCTGCGCTGTGACGGGCGTGCGGTGAACAGTTTTCTGGCCGATCGCCGTGCCGGACGTGTCGGGGGCACTACGGCGGTGTTTGGGGCTGACAACAATGGGCTCTATTTTTCCAAAGAGGTGATCCCCTACACCGGGCAGGACTATGGCGATGACGATGAGACGCCGGTGTTCCATCATGTCGGCGTTTATGCCTACCGGCCGTCGGCGCTTGCGGCCTATCCTAAATGGCCTGCAGGTCCGCTGGAGAAGCTGGAAGGCCTGGAGCAACTGCGCTTTCTGGAACAGGCGCGTCCGGTTCTCTGCGTTGAGGTCGAGGCGCGGGGACGTCAGTTTTGGGAACTGAACAACCCCGAAGATGTGCCTCGGATTGAAGCGATGCTGGCCGAAATGGGCGCGAAATAATCTCCTGCTGCGGCTGCCGTGGCAGGTATGGCGGGGCGTGCGACAAATAAGCTGTCCCGTTGCAAATCTGCGCCAGTTGCAAGGATTTCCTGGTCCGTGAGTGAGTGCGGTAACCGTTTTGGTTTACCGTTAATACGAATTGAATTATTGATCGCCGGAGCTTTCCGGGGCAGAATTATCAACGAGTGAGACGGTGGAATGAAACGGAAAGTAACCAAAGCAATTTTTCCTGTTGCCGGGCTGGGAACACGGTTTCTGCCGGCAACAAAATCGATCCCGAAAGAAATCATGACGCTGGTGGACCGGCCGTTGATTCAATATGCGATCGACGAGGCGCGCGCCGCCGGGATCAAAGAGTTCATTTTTGTGACCTCGCGCGGCAAGGGCGCGCTTGAGGACTATTTTGACAATGCGCCGGTGCTGGAGCAGGAGTTGCGTCGCAAGGGCAAGGATGAATTGCTCGAACTGCTCAAAAACACCAATATGGAAAGCGGCGCGATCGCCTATATGCGTCAGCACAAAGCGCTGGGCCTGGGACATGCGGTCTGGTGCGCGCGGCGCCTGTTGGGCAATGAGCCTTTTGCGGTGATTCTGCCGGATGACGTGATCGCCGCCGAGAAACCCTGCCTGCAGCAAATGGTTGAAGCTTATGAAGAAACTGGCGGCTCTATGGTTGCGGCGATGGAAGTGCCGGCGGACAAAGCCTCGTCGTATGGTGTGCTGGATGTGAAAGAGGGGCTGGGGCAGCTGGTCTCGGTCAAAGGCATGGTTGAAAAACCAGCTCCGGGCACGGCGCCCTCCAACCTCGCGGTCATCGGCCGGTATATCCTGTCGCCAAAAATTATGCAGAATCTCAATCAGATCAAAAGCGGTGCCGGTGGTGAAATTCAGCTGACGGACGCGATTGCGCTTGAGATTGAGAAGGGCCGTGATGTGTATGGATTCCGCTTCAATGGCAAACGTTTTGACTGCGGCTCCAAAGCAGGTTTCTTGCAGGCAACAGTAGCATTTGCGCTGGCGCGCGACGATCTGAAAGACGAATTGTCTGCTTACCTTTATGAAATAATGGCGCAGCGTAAGGCCGCGCAATGAGGGCGCGCTTCTGATGCAGCATGTTCTGGTAACCGGAGGGGCGGGTTATATCGGCTCCCATGCCTGTAAAGCCCTGCAAGCTGCTGGTTTTATTCCGGTTACTTTTGACAATCTGTCCACGGGCTGGTCGGACGCGGTTAAGTTCGGCCCGTTGGAGCAGGGGGACCTGAGCGACCGCGCCGCTCTGGACGCGGTTTTCGCCAGATACCAGCCTGTCGCCGTGATGCATTTTGCCGCCTTAAGCCAGGTTGGTGAATCGATGCAGGACCCGGGGAAATACTGGCGCCACAATGTGATCGGGTCACTGAACCTGATTGAGGCAACGGTTGCGGCGGGCTGTCAGAATTTTGTCTTTTCTTCCACCTGTGCCACCTATGGTGATCAGGACAATGTGGTGCTGGATGAAGACAGCGCGCAGTTGCCGATCAACGCCTACGGGGCGTCTAAACGGGCGATTGAGGACATTCTGCAGAATTTCGGCGCCAGCCATGGTCTGACCCATGTGATCTTTCGCTATTTCAACGTGGCGGGCAGTGATCCTGGTGGCGAGATTGGTGAATTTCATCAGCCGGAAACCCATCTGATTCCGCTGATGCTGGATGCGATTGCGGGAAAACGTCCGGCGCTGACAGTTTTTGGCACCGATTATGATACACCCGATGGCACCTGTATCCGCGATTATGTGCATGTCTGTGATCTGGTGGACGCCCATATTCTGGGATTGAAATGGCTGCAGGACGGGCGCGGCAACCGGATCTTTAATCTCGGCTCCGGCGAAGGGTTCAGCGTTCGGGAAGTGATCGATCACAGCCGGGCGGTGACCAACAGGGATGTTCCGGTTGTTGAGGGTGCGCGCCGGGCCGGGGACTGTACCAAGCTGGTTTCGGGCAGTGCGCGCGCCGTGACGGAACTTGGCTGGGCGCCGGAACGCTCAACGCTGGGGGTGATGATCGGCGACGCCTGGAGATGGCACCAGAATGGGCACTACGATAAATAATGCCGTTTGAGTGGTGGCATTGATCCAGGGTCGCAAGATGTCTGGCACAGGCCCTGACCTGGTCTTTTGGCGCTGTCGGGCGGTGGTTTCAGCTTCCTGAATCGGGGAAACAATAGATATCTTTTCATGTTATTGTGCGTGAAATTTATTAGGTGTAGGTTGGTCGTGACCATGTCGTAAGCGGTCAACGCAGGTGTCAGCAAGGGTTTGGAAATGCAGCGGTTCTATTACGTTTGTACACGGTTGACCGGCTGCGGTGATCCTGTTTTTTACCGGGGTCTTTGATCAATGGGGATCGCCAAATCGCTCCGCATCGCCGGGCGGCTGCGCATGAAACGGCGCCGGTTGCTGTTTCGCTCGTTTCGTAAACGCCGGCAATTACATCCGGTCGAAAACCGCACCTCCCGGATCAAAGTGGACTCCATTCTCGCCTTTTCCACCGTGCGCAACGAAATGATCCGTCTGCCGTATTTCCTTGAGTATTACCGGGCTCTGGGGGTCAACCATTTCCTGTTTGTCGACAACGAAAGTGATGACGGCACTGCAGAATATCTGCGCGAACAGCCGGATGTGTCGTTGTGGACCACGCCCGACAGTTACAAGCTGTCGCGTTTTGGTGTGGACTGGCTGACCTGGCTGCAGATTAAATATGGCCATAATCACTGGTGCCTGACGGTCGATGCGGATGAAATTCTGGTCTATCCGTTCTGTGATACCCGCTCTTTGCGGGCGCTGACCGACTGGCTGGACGATTCCTCGATCCGCAGTTTTGGCACCCTGATGCTCGACATGTATCCCAAAGGCCCGCTGGACGCGCAGACCTGTGATCCCGGCCAGGATCCGTTTGAAATCCTGTCCTGGTTTGACAGCGGCAACTATATGATGGAGCGCCATCCGGAGCTGCACAATCTGTGGATTCAGGGCGGGGTGCGGGCGCGTAAATTTTTCCCTGACCAGCCGCGCCGCGCCCCTTCACTGAACAAAACACCGCTGGTGAAATGGAACCGGCGCTACGCCTATGTCAGCTCTACCCATGCGCTGCTGCCGCGCGAGCTGAACCGGGTCTATGACCAGTGGGGCGGTGAAAAAGCCTCGGGCGTTTTGCTGCACACCAAATTCCTGCACACCATTGGTGAAAAGACCCGGGAGGAAATGCAGCGCCGCCAGCATTTTGGCAACAGCGAAGAATATGTCGCCTATCACGATGTATTGCAGCACAGCCCGGACCTGTGGTGCAAATGGTCGGAAAAATACATCAACTGGCGTCAGCTGGAAATTCTTGGGCTGATGTCCAAGGGCAACTGGGCCTGAGGGGCGGATATGAGTGTTGGAGTAGTCATGCTGGTGCATACCGCGCTGGAGCGGGCGGCGCAGGTGGCGCGGCACTGGTCCGACAGTGGTTGCCCGGTGGTGATCCATGTGGACAAGCGGGTCTCGCGCCCTGACTACACCTCTTTTGTCGCGGCCCTGGCCGATCTGCCGGATATTCTGTTCAGTGAGCGGCACCGGTGCGAGTGGGGCACCTGGTCGCTGGTCGCGGCATCGCAGACAGCGTCTGCCCTGATGCTGGCGCGGTTTGCGCAAGTGCAGCATGTCTATCTTGCTTCCGGGTCTTGCCTGCCGCTGCGGCCGGTGTCTGAACTGATCGACTATCTGAGCGGACGGCCGCGCACTGATTTTATCGAATCGGCAACCATCGAAGATGTGCCCTGGACCACTGGCGGCCTGGATGCAGAACGGTTCACCTTGCGTTTTCCGCTGTCCTGGAAGCGGCACCGGCGCGCGTTTGACGCCTATGTTGCGCTGCAGCGCAAATTGCGGATCAAACGCCGTATGCCCGAAGGTCTGGTGCCGCATCTGGGATCTCAGTGGTGGTGCCTGACCCGTCAGACCCTGACGGCGATCCTTGAGGATCCGGATCGTGAGATCTATGACCGCTATTTTTCGCGGGTCTGGATTCCGGATGAAAGTTATTATCAGACCCTGGTCCGGCTGTATTCGGACCATATCGAAAGCCGCTCGCTGACGCTGTCAAAATTTGATTTTGAGGGCAAACCGCATGTCTTTTATGACGATCACCTGCAGCTGTTGCGGCGCTCAGATTGTTTTGTGGCGCGCAAAATCTGGCCCCATGCGCATCGGCTCTATGACAGCTTTCTGGCCCCCGGTCAGACGCTGATGCATGACGCCGAACCAAATCCTGGCAAAATTGACCGCATTTTTTCCAAGGCGGTGGAGCGGCGCACCAAGGGACGGCCCGGGCTTAATATGCAAAGCCGGTTTCCCAGGTGGGGGCATGAACAGGGCAAAACCTGTGCGCCATATTCGGTGTTTGAAGGTTTTAGTGACCTGTTTGAAAACTTTGACCTTTGGTTGTCCCAGGTGGTCAATGCGCGGGTGCATGGCCATCTGTTTGCGCCCGGGGATGTTCAGTTCCACGGCGGGGGCGCTGTGTTCACCGGGGCGCTGAGTCATTCAGGCGACATTCGTGACTATAATGCGAAGGCTTTTCTGACCAGTCTGATCTGGAACACCCGCGGCGAACGCCAGTGTTTTCAGTTCAGCCCGCGGGACAATCAGGAGGTGACCTGGCTGATGGCAGAGGACCCGAATGCGCAGATATCGGTTATCACCGGCACCTGGGCGCTGGCTCTGTTCCGTTCGCAGGGAAATTTTGACCAAATCCGCAAAGAGGCCGCCCGGCTGCAGCGGATCGAAAATGATCACATGCAGGCGCTGCAATCGCCCCATGCCAGAGCGCGGGTCCGGGTCTGGTCGATGGCAGATTTTATTGAATCTCCGATGGAGCCGTTGCAATCGGTGCTGGATGAAATTGGCCCAAGGGCAACGCAGCGCATCAGTGAGGCGCCAAAAATGGTGGACCTGAACGGGTTCGGCCGGTTTTTGCAAAACCTTAAGAACCAGGGCATGCATCCCTATTCCGTCGGGGACTACCCGATGACTGGCGAAGCGTTTGAACCGCGGCAATTGCGCCGGCGGACCTATGTTGTGAAATCGTGATTATGTCCAAAAACTTTGACTATTTTGTCGTTCTGGCAGAGATGCGCACCGGGTCAAACTTTCTGGAAGAAAGTCTCAATGATTATCCGGGGCTGTCCTGTCTTGGGGAGGCCTATAACCCCGCGTTTATTGGCAGGCCAAAACTGGATGCGCTGTGTGGTGTGACGCGCGAGGCGCGGGATCACGATCCGATGACCCTGCTGGCGGCGATTCGCGACAAGACGGACGGCCTGGCGGGGTTCCGGTATTTCCGTGACCACGAGCCCCGGATGTATGAAGAAATCCTCGGCAATGCGCGTTGCGGCAAAATCATCCTGACCCGCAATCCTCTTGAAAGTTATGTGTCCCATAAAATTGCCACGCAGACCGGGCAGTGGCGGCTGGGCGATATGAAAGATGCGCGGTCCGCCAGGATCATCTTTGACAAGGGCGAGTTTGAAAGTTTGCTGGCACAGTTGCAGGCCCGGCAGCTGGGCATTCTCCGGATCCTGCAACGCAGCGGTCAGACTGCGTTTTACCTGGACTATGAAGACATCCGGGATCTGGAAGTGCTGGATGGTCTGGCGCGTTTTCTTGGTGTCGAGCATAAAAAAGAGCGTCCCACGACCAAAACCAAAGTACAGAACCCGTCCTCACTGCGGGACAAGGTGCAGAATTTTGACGAAATGATGGGCCAGTTGGGGGACTTTGATCATTTTGATCTGGGGCGCACGCCCAATTTTGAACCGCGGCGGGGGCCGGCGGTGCCGCAGATGCTGGCTTGCCGCGAGGCCGGGCTGTTGTACCTGCCGCTCAAAGGGGCGGCGGACGACCGGATTGCCGCGTGGCTGGAGGCCGTCGGCGGCGGTCTGCTCAGCGGGTTCAATCAGAAAACGCTGCGTCAGTGGAAACGGAGACACCCCGGGCACCGCAGTTTCACCGTTCTGCGCCACCCGGTGGCCCGGCTACATACAGTATTTTGCCGGCACATTCTGAACCCGGGCGACGATTGTTTTGATGATATCCGCAAGATGTTGCGGCAAAAATACAATATTGCCCTGCCCAAGGGCGCGCCGGGCGCGGCGTACACAATTGAGCAGCATCGCGCTGCATTTCTGCAGTTTGCGGTCTGGGTGAAAGGCAACCTGTCTGGTCAGACCAGCCTGCGGGTGGATCCGGCCTGGGCGACGCAGGCGGCCTGCGTGCAGGGCTTTGGCGGTTTTATGCAACCAGACCTGCTGATCCGCGAAGATGAGTTGCTGGCGGATCTGCCCCATCTGAGTGCAAAGATGGGCCTCAGTGCGCCGGATACGGCGCCGGTGGTCGCCGACAGCCCCTTTGCACTGGAGCAGGTATGGGATGGCAGCGTCGAGGCCGCCGTCAAAGCGGCCTATCAGCGGGACTACATGATGTTTGGATTTGCGCCCTGGCACGGTTAGACCCGCGGCTCCGGTCAGAGCTGCGGGCGCGGTCAGGCCGCTTTAGTCGCCGGGCTTTCCGTCAGCAGTGCATGCAATGTCACCGAGTCATTATTGGCGCGTAATTTGCTGCAGGTGGTGGTGTTGCGCATGGTGCGCGACACCAGCGCCAGTGCTTTCAGATGTTCCACCCCGGAATCCTCCGGTGCAAACAGGGCAAAAACCAGGTCAACAGGCTGGCGGTCCGCTGCATCAAAATCCATCGGACTTTCGATGCGCAAAAAAGCGCCGACGACGTGGTCCAGGCCCTCAATACGGGCGTGGGGCAGCGCCACACCATGGCCAACCCCGGTCGGACCGAGGCTTTCGCGCTCCTGAAGCGCTTCCATGGTCCGGCGCACGTCAAGCCCATAGGTGACCGCTGCAAGCTCAGCAAGCTCCTGCAGCAGGCGTTTTTTACTTGTCAGTTTACCAACGACCTTCACGGCCGTTGGCTCCAGGATTTTTGAAAGATCCATCAGTTCGCTTCTTCAGACCTGCTTTGAGTGCAGGGATGTTATGAGGCGTTCTTGGGGTCAATCCATCCGATGTTTCCATCTTCCCGGCGATAGACCACGTTCACACCGCTCTTGTCCTCGTTTTGGAACACTAGCACAGGTGAGCCCGCCAATTCCATCTGCATTACCGCTTCACCGACTGAAAGAGAGGGGATCTTTGTCTCCATCTCCGCGATGATAATGGGCTGCAGCGACTGGGGTTCAGCTGACTCGTCGTGTTCCGATCCAGCGAGGATATAAGAGGAAGCGCGTGAAAGTTCAACCGGGGAGGTCCGCTCACGGTGGTGATCTTTAAGCCGGCGTTTGTATCTGCGTAGTTGTTTCTCCATTTTTTCGGCCGCCGAATCAAATGCGGCATAGATATCATGGGCATGGCCCCGGGCCTGTGCAGACAGCCCGGTCGAAAGATGTACAACGGCTTCACAAACAAATTCACTGGCACTTCTGGAAAAAACAATCTGCGCATCCGTCGGGCGTTCGGCGTATTTCTCGACCACCGCTCCGAGTTCGGATTTCACGTGAATTTGCAGAGATTCGCCAATGTCAATTTGCTTGCCGCTGATTTGGTAAAGCATATAGCACTCCTTCGTTGGGAAAAGACGGCCTTCACCTGGGAGAAGTAAAGGCTCCGGTAATATATTTGAGAGGATTGCAGGGCAACATACGGTCCGAAAATGTCGGGCGCTTGGTGTGCCGGGCCGGGTATGGCCCCCGCACAAATGGTGAAGGCATGTTCCTGCATTGAGGGTATTGAGCGCCTTTTTCAGGGGCGCGTCAACCACAACCGGACTAAAGTTATTTTCAAATACGAAAGCTGTCGCCCAGGTAAACACGCCTGACGTTTTCGTCCTGCACCACTTCTTCGGTGGTGCCGCTCATCATCACCGCCCCGTCATTGAGGATATAAGCCCGGTCGACGATGCCCAGCGTTTCCTGGACGTTGTGGTCAGTGATCAGCACGCCGATTTCCCGTGTTTTCAGCTTAGCAACAAGGGTTCTGATCTCGCCTACGGCAATGGGATCTACCCCGGCAAACGGCTCATCGAGCAGTACATATTTGGGGCCCGCGGCGAGGCATCTTGCGATCTCGACCCGGCGTCTCTCGCCGCCCGACAGCGACAGGGCAGAGGCCCGGCGCAGGTGGGTGATGGAAAAGTCCGACATCAGCTCTTCGAGCATTTCGCGGCGTTTGTGGATGTCTTTGACGGAGATTTCGAGAATCGCCAGGATATTGTCTTCGACACTGAGGCCGCGGAAAATCGAGACCTCCTGGGGCAGATATCCGATGCCAAGTTTGGCGCGCCGGTACATCGGCAGCAGTGTCACATCGCGCCCGTCGATCAGCACCTGACCGCCTTCGGGCGTGACCAGACCGGCAATGGAATAAAAACACGTGGTTTTGCCCGAACCGTTGGGGCCGAGCAGGGCCACCACTTCACCGCGCCCAAGGCGCAGGGAGACATCCCGGATCACCAGGCGCTTGCGGTAGCTTTTGCGCAGGTTGATGACTTCCAGCCCCTGGGGCTGCGTGTCCGGCGTGCGGTCGGACATTAATTGTTTCCGGTCTGCAAAATGGTTTTGACCCGGCCCTGCATGGTGCCGGTGCCGGTGTCGAGGTCGATGGTCATGCTTTCAGAGGACAACGCGCTGCGCCCCTGGGTGACCAGAACGGACCCGGTGAGGGTAATCATGCCGCTGGCCAGGCTGTATTCCGCCCGGGCCGCTTCGGCGGTTTCACTGCCGTTGACCAGCGTCACGCCGCCAGACGCCAGCAGGCGCGAAATTTCACTGCTGTTGCCATTTGCCTCGGTGCCGTATTCCACCCGGACCAGGGCCGCTGTCAGTCGGAGATCACCCTGGCCGATAAGCACATTGCCCTCAAAAATGGCGGTGCCGTCCTGCTGGTCTACCGTCAGCGTGTCGGCGGTGATTTCGATCGGGAGGCTGCTGTCATAGCCAGCGTTGCCAAAGGCAAGCTGTGCACCGGCGGCC
>MAAC01006723.1_pt1 | contig 16506 bp, 12 predicted proteins | sample 1115981 | NCBI WGS metagenome assembly MAAC01 (sample SAMN04961126, study PRJNA320927) | seawater metagenome | isolation source: sample BD02T64 sea water enriched with oil for 64 days | place: USA:Gulf of Mexico | collected 2013-07-27 | reverse complement strand
ACAACTTAACGATTAACTTGCCTTTGTTTTGCCCGGTAAAGAACAAGTTTAATCCTGTCATTGCCGACTCAAGTCCTTCTAATACATGAGCACGATGTTTAATTTTACCCGCCATCACATAAGGGGTAAGTTTTTCTAATAATGCAGGTACTTCACCAAAATGATCTGGCATGGTAAAACCTTGAATAGTTAAGCGTTTTTTGATGATAGGGATCCAGTTAGGCGCTAAATCAGGCTGAGCTTTTGGATAATCGGCAATCAAGCCACAAACGGCAATACGACCATGGGCATTCATACGAGCAAAAACATGATGCTGTATTGGTCCGCCGGTATTTTCAAAATAAACATCAATACCATTTGGCGTTAATTCGGCTAATTTAGCCGCCATATCGTCGCTTTTATAGTTAATTGCGCCATCAAAACCTAATTCATTGACAATCCAATCACCCTTTTCATCACTACCAACAATGCCGATAACGGTTAATCCGTCAGCTTTAGCAAGTTGACCAACAATAGATCCAACCGAACCTGCTGCTCCAGATACCACTAAGGTTTCACCTTTTTGTGGTTTGCCAATACTGTATAAACCTTGTGTCGCTGTTAATCCCGGCAAAGCAAAGACGGAAAGAATCGCTTCATCTGGTAATGGCGCGGTCACTTTATTTAATCCTGAGCCATCCGTTAAAAAATACTCTTGCCAACCCATCATGCCCATCACACGATCGCCCACTTGAAAATCAGCATGGTTACTTTCGACAATTTCACCAATACCTGAGCTGCGCATCACATCACCTAAACCAACAGGTGGAATGTAACTTTCGGTATCAGGACTCATCCATCCCCACATGGCGGGATCTAATGACATATGATTTTGTTTAACTAAAAACTGACCTTCGCCAACAACGGGCATTTCTTTTTGTACTACTTCAAAGAGTTCAGGACCTGCAGGCCCACCTTGTGGACGGGCTATTAAATTAATTGCTGTAAATGTTGTCATAATAAATTCTCTATTTGTTATTTGGTCTATTAGGTATTTTATTAGCGCATTAATTCGCTAATGTTCTTAATTCGACTGATATCTTGTTGTTGATAAAATTCTTTAAACTGCTCGGCAAGCTGTTCACTTTCGACAAATACTTGTTGCCAATACTGTAATCGCTGCTCAGGATTCATTTCGATAAAATCACTACGGTCAGGAATTTTGTTATAAGGCAATGAATCAGTAAATGCTTTAGATGGACAAATCAGTACGGTTTTATCGTAATGTTGTGCCCGTACTTTGCGTGATAGGTTCTTATCAAACCAGCCCGCTTTAAGCACTGAGCTAAAATGTGGATAGAGTACTAAACCCTCATTTTTTATATCAATATCAAAATGATAATCGACAATGCCACCATCTCGATACATGCCTTTTGGGCAATCGGCAATGTCTTTAATGCCTTGCATTACCATGGGGATAGCACCCGATGCCAATAAGGCCTTTTTAATATTGCCTTCTGAAAAAGCCAAAGTGGTGGTTGAGATGTTATCAGGGTCATGTAGTGTCAAATCACTGCTTTCATTTTGAAAGACATAACGATCATATTGGCGATTTAATAACGGGCGACTAATAGCATTACTGATCAAGCTGATCACTAAACCAAGTCCTTGTATTAACTTGTTTTCAGACGCGACCAAGCCGTTGCATTTAGTGACAATAAAATGGGCTTTAAATACCTCATTATTCATTATCTCTACTGCGCCGTTTGCACCAAATAACTCATCAAGCAACTCAATTGCTTTTGCCGTGATTTCTTCCGGCTTGGGCTTATCCGAATAAACTGTTTCACTGTAATATTTTGCTAAGCGAGTTATTGCCGCAACTGGATCAGCTTGAGTAAAACAGGCGGCTCGAAAGGCACCAGCACTGGAGCCAAGAATATTTAATGGCTGCGTTCTGTTATTAAAAAACTCACCAAAGATATATTTATCTAAGCCAAATAGCGTGAACCATTTAGGGCCTCCACTCGCGCCTAAAAAAGCACTAAACAAGTCGGGAGAAAAGCCTTGTTCTTCAATGGTATTAAGCGCGCTTTCACCCGCGTAAATTTCTAACATGTTATTTTATGCTCACTATGCACTTGCTGAGCTAGGTTCGGTACGCAGCTCTTTACGTAATATTTTACCGACATTGGTTTTTGGTAATTCATCCATAAATTCAACCGCTTTGGGTCTTTTATAGTTAGTTAATAACTTATCACAATGTTGATAAATGTCTTGTTCAGTTAATTGTGGATCTTTACGGACAATAAATAATTTAACCGCTTCACCGGTAGTCTTATGAGGTATGCCAATCGCTGCAGCTTCAAGTACACCTTCATGCATCACGGTCACTTCTTCAATTTCGTTAGGAAAAACATTAAAGCCAGAAACAATGATCATGTCTTTTTTACGATCAACAATTTTAAAGTAACCATTTTCGTCCATGGTGGCAATATCTCCCGTCGCTAACCAGCCGTCTTTTAAAACTTCGGCGGTTGCTTCTGGTCGATTGTAATAGCCTTTCATCACTTGGGGACCTTTAACCCACATTTCACCGGGCTCTCCGATGGCAACTTCTTCGCCATCGTCATCAATCAAACGAATATCCGTCGATGAAGCGGGTAGTCCAATGGTGCCATTATATTTTTCTTGGTTATAAGGGCTCATGCTCACTAAAGGGGCACATTCTGTTAAGCCGTAACCTTCTAATAAACGGGTGCCAGTGACTTTTTCCCATAGTTCAGCAACAGGTCTTTGTACCGCCATACCACCACCAAAACCTAGTTTTAATGGTGTGAAGTCTATTTTGTCAAAGCCCGGCGTATGCAATAAGCCATTAAACAAGGTATTTACTCCGGTAATCGCAGTAAAGGGGTATTTAGCTATCTCTTTAACAAAACCAACCATGTCTCTTGGGTTAGTGATTAATAGATTGGTACCACCAAAAGGCATAAAACAAAGGCAATTCGAGGTTAACGCATAAACATGATAAAGCGGTAAAGCTGTTACCATCATTTCTTTGCCTATTTCATAAACGTTTTTAGTCGCTGCATTAGATTGCTCAACATTGGCGACCATATTGCGATGCGTTAACATTGCCCCTTTTGAAGGGCCTGTTGTGCCACCGGTATATTGTAAAAAGGCAAGATCTGAGCCGCTAACTTCTACTGAATTAAAGTGAAGGTTGCGTGCAACTTTCATCACATGGTTAAATTTAACCGCCTTAGGTAAGTGATAGGCTGGCACTTGTTTCTTGACGTATTTCAAGATGCCATTAATCATTGCCCCTTTGAACTTAGCTAAACGATCACCAACACCGGTAGTAATAACATGTTCAACATCGGTTTCATCCATCACAGACTCAAGCACATGAGCAAAGTTTTCTAGTATTAAAATAGCTTTAGTACCAGAGTCTTTTAATTGATGTTGAAGTTCACGCGCAGTGTAAAGAGGATTAACGTTTACTACGGTTAAACCAGCCTTCAAGGCAGCAAATAATGCGATAGGATATTGCAGAAGATTGGGGATCATAATGGCGAACTTATCACCTTTAATTAACCCTAGGTCTTGTTGTAAATAAGCAGCAAAATCATCAACTTGTTGTGCTAATTCGCCATAAGTTAACTCTGCACCCATATTGATGAATGCGATGTTATCTTGATAAAGCTTGGTATATTTACAAAATAAATCCGCCAATGAATTATATTTATCGGCATCAATTTCAAACTCAACGCCAGGTGGGTAACTCTTTTCCAGCCAAATTTTTTCCACAATATTCTCCTCATTCAAAAGCGGTTAAACCGTTAAATTACTCTGTTAACGGCTCATTTTTATTATTATTTTTGTTTTATATTTTTATGTAATTCTGACTTATTTATAGTACTTCAAATAAGCCGGCTGCGCCCTGTCCACCACCAATACACATACTGATAACGACATATTTAACGCCACGACGTTTACCTTCAATTAAGGCATGCATCACCATTCGTGCGCCACTCATGCCATACGGGTGACCAATTGAAATAGCGCCACCATTAACATTTAAACGATCTTCATCAATACCTAATTTTTCAGCACAATAAAGTACTTGTACGGCAAACGCTTCGTTAATTTCCCATAAACCAATATCGTCGATGGTTAAGTTATTGCGCGCTAGCAATTTAGGTATCGCGTAAATAGGCCCTATGCCCATTTCATCAGGTTCACAACCTGTGACAACCATACCGCGATAAGCACCTAATGGACTTAAACCACGTTGCTCGGCTAATTCACGTTCCATTACTACCACCGCAGCAGCGCCATCTGATAACTGTGAAGCATTACCGCCGGTGATTGAGCCATTTTCTTTAACCGCTTTTAAGCCAGCTAAACCTTCAATATTTGTTGATGGGCGATTACCTTCATCTTTGGTTAGCGTCACGGCTTCTTTACTTACTTCACCTGTGGCTTTATCCATCACTAATTTGTTACAAGTAACAGGGACAATCTCGTCATCAAACTTGCCTGCTTCTTGTGCCGCAGCAGTACGTTGTTGAGATTTTAATGCGTAGGCATCTTGCGCTTCACGGGAAATTTCATAACGATTGGCAACAACCTCAGCCGTATCAAGCATCGGCATATAAATCGCTGGACGATACGCTTTAACACTTGGGTCAACAGCACGATTCATATTCATTTTGTCGTTTTGCACCAAACTAATGGAATCACAACCACCAGCAACAACCACTTGTGCACCATCAACGATAATATGATTAGCTGCTGATGCAATAGACATTAGCCCTGATGAACATTGGCGATCAATGGTCATGCCTGGTACAGAGACTGGAAGTTCTGCCGCCATTGCCACTTGACGACCAAAGTTCATGCCTTGGTTGCCCTGTGTTAATGCTGCGCCAAAAATACAATCTTCAATTTCATCGGCAGTAATACCGGCTCTTTCTATCGCAGCCTTCACTGCAACAGCGGATAATGTTGGTGCCGATAAGTCATTAAACGCGCCACGGTAAGCTTTACCAATGGGGGTACGTGCGGCTGATACTATTACTGCTTCTCTCATGATGATTCCTTATTATATTAGCTATGTTTTCGAAAATGGTTGTCAGAATTAAAACACCTTTGATTAGGCTAAAGCCCAACCTACAACAGGTTCATCCATCAAAAATTATAAGGAACATAGCCATTTTATTTTTTAATATCGGTTAACTGGTACTTACTATTGTTGCTGAGACTTCATAAAAGCCATCGCTTTCATGACAAACTTCTCACCCTGTTTAGCACCTGACTCTAACTGAGCTTGATTTTGTTGCGCTGTTAATTCGGGCCATTGTTGACGAACAGTTTCTGGATTTTGTGCAGCTTGAGGTATAAAACAACCTTCGGTTTCAAAGATACTGGCACTTGAGTAACCACCAGCCCCAGCACATAGAATGAAACGATTCGGCGCTTCTTCATCACACAGGGTTAACATGCCTGCAGTTACCGCTTCAGGGGCAAAGGCTCTAACAATTTCTTCCGGCATTAAATCTTCTGTCATTCGAGTACCTGCAGTAGGTGCTAAAGCATTAATGCGGATGTCATTTTTAGCCCCTTCGATCACTAAAGTGTTCATTAACCCTAAGACTGCCATTTTAGCGGCACCATAATTAGACTGACCAAAGTTGCCGTACATGCCGCTTGATGAAGTGGTCATGACAATGCGGCCATAATTTTGTTCACGCATAATGTCCCAAACGGCTTTAGTACAGTTAACTGAGCCCATAACATGAACATCCATCACTAATTTAAAGTCATCTAAGGTCATTTTTGTGAAAGATTTATCACGTAAAATACCGGCATTATTTATGAGAATATCAATACGTCCCCATTTCGCCATGGCTTGATTAACCATGTCTTGCACTTCATCAAAGTTCGCCACATTTGCGCCGTGACTAATAGCTTCGCCGCCATTTTCTTCAATTAAACGCACCACATCTTGTGATGCTTGTGAAGAAGCACCACTGCCATCACGAGCGCCACCTAAGTCATTAACAACCACTTTAGCGCCACGCGCCGCAAGGGCTAATGCATGAGAGCGACCTAAACCATTACCTGCGCCAGTGACGATAGCGACTTTGCCTGCAAAACTGATGGTCATACTGTTTCCTTAAAATTTTTATTATTTGTTCAATGTTCAATGTTCAATGTTCATGAGAATGTGCTATCACTTCACCATTTGTACTGATACCCATTCAGCAACCAATGCTGGGGTATCACAATCTTCAATTTCCACGGTAACTTCAGTCACTAAACGAAATTGTCCGGGCTTTTTTTCTTCAATAGACAAGGTTTTCGCATGCGCTCTTATCCGGCTATTTACTTTGACCGGTTGTAAAAAACGTACTTTGTCAAAACCGGCATTAAGCCCCATATAAAAGCCTTCAATAATAACGCTGAAGTCTTCAGCAAAATGAGACAACATAGATAACGATAAAAAGCCATGGGCGATGGTTGAACCAAAAGGAGTTTGCTTGGCTTTTTCTTCATCAACATGAATAAACTGATGATCGAGTGTGCAATCAGCAAACTGGTTAATTTGTTGCTGGTTCACTTGATACCAAGGTGTCGGCTCTGCCTGATATCCAATATATTCACTGAGCTGTTGTTTTTTTATTATTGTTGTCATGTTATTCCCTTATAAAGCTGTTCGTTATTTCTTTAAAATCAATGTCTATTCAATATTTTGTTAGGCTAAAGCCCAACCTACAAATGAGATTAAAGCCCAACCTACAAATGAGATTAAAGCCCAACCTACAATTAGGTCAATGCTCGATACCTTGTTAGGCTAAAGCCCAACCTACAATCATGTTGCTAGAACCAGTCAGTCTTCATATCAAAACTGCTACTGTCATTATTGATTAACAAGGTTGCCCACGAATAAATTTGCGGTAATTCAATATGATAAAAATACTTTAACGCTTGTAACTTACCGTGATAGAACGACTCATCATCTTGATGAGGTTGTTTCTCTAATGCTTTTGTCGCAACGATACCTTGTTTAAGCCATAACCAAGCAATAATGACATGGCCAAATAGCTCGAGGTATTTCACTGAGTTGGCTAAGGCTAAATCAATGTTTTTAGTCGCCATCGCCGTTAATACTGCATCGGTTGTTTGTTGCAACTTAGCGACCGCCTCGTGCAACTTCGCACTATATTCTTGCAAGTTAGCGTATGCAGACGCTTGTTCGATGGTGGTATTTATTTCCGCTATCGTTGCCAAATAGCCAGCCATTTTATTCATCGGTACTTTACGGGTTAATAAGTCTAATGACTGAATACCGGTAGTTCCTTCATGTAAGGCATTTAAACGGTTGTCACGATAAAAAAGCTCCACCGGATGTTCATTGATATAACCATGTCCACCCAAGACCTGAATCGCTAAGTCATTCGCTTTCGTACCAAACTCAGACGGCCATGTTTTGATAATAGGGGTAAGGAAGTCGAGCAACAGGTGAGCATGTTGTTGTGCTTCTGGTGTTGGCGCTGTTTTCTCATCATCGCTAAGTTGAGTACCATAAAGTACTAATGCTAATGCCCCTTCTGAATAGGTTTTTTGCGCTAGTAACATTCGGCGAACATCCGCATGTTCAATAATATTCACCATAGGAGACAAAGGGTCTTTACAAGAAGGTAAACGCCCTTGAGGACGGTTTTTTGCATAATCTAAAGAATACTGAAAACCAGCAACACCTAATAAAGCGCCACTTGTGCCCACCATAATGCGTGCTTCATTCATCATATGAAACATGTATTTTAGGCCACAATTCTCTTCGCCGACCAAGTAACCTATCGAGCCATTTTTTTCACCAAAGCTTAATGCTGTTGATGTTTGTGCACGACCGCCCATTTTGTGAAACAGGCCGGCGAGTGCTACTTCGTTGCTTTCACCGATTGAACCATCGTCATTGATTAAAAATTTAGGCACAACAAACAATGAAATGCCTTTGACGCCTTTAGGTGCACCTTGCACGCGAGCCAACACTAAATGCACAATATTTTCACATAAATTGTGATCACCACCGGAGATAAATATTTTATTACCGGTAATGCGATAGCTATCATCTTCAGCTTTAATTGCTTTTGTGGTTAAATCGCCAAGACCTGAGCCACTACCGGGTTCAGTCATCGCCATCGTGCCCATAAAACGCCCTGAACGCATGGGTTTTACCCACTGATCGATCAGCTCATCACTACCGTGCGCTTGCAATAAATTAGCGTTGGCATTGGTCAACATGTTATAGCCTAAGCCAACCCCTCCTGCGATAGTTAGGTACGCACCTGCGGCACTGGCGATGATTGGTGGCAGTTGCATGCCATCTAATTCGTAATCTGCAGTGGCTGACGATATACCAGACTCATTAACAGCATCAATGGCAGGTTTGAGTTCAGGGATCAGGGTGATTTTTTGGCCATCAAAGGTCGGTTGATGAGTATCAAGCTTCTGACGAATAGGTAAAAAATGCTTTTCTGCAATCGCTTTCGCGGTATCAATCACGGCATTAAAGGTTTGACGATCATGATCTTGATAACGCTCTCGTTCGATGAGTGCTTCGCTGTCAAACAGTTCATACAACATGAAAGTCATATCGCGTTCGTTTAGTATTGGTGCTGACATATTATTTCTTCTATCTCACTAGTTACGGCCACGGCTAACAACATTAAGTTGCTGAAACACCACCATCAAGGGCGATACATTGCCCAGACATATACGTATTGGCAGGTGACAACATCATTAACATCATGGCGACAATTTCTTTTGGCTCACCTAAACGCTTCATTGGTGCACCTTTGCTCATTTGCATTTGCATGTTTTCATCAGCCATATCAGTGACCATTTTTGTTAAGGTAAAAAATGGGCAAATGGCATTCACACGAATATTATGTCGACCATATTCAACCGCAGCCGTTTTTGTTAATCCGATAACGGCATGTTTGGCCATCGAATAAGCGCCAACTTTTGCCGCGCCGCCAAGACCGGCCATAGAACTAACATTTAAAATAGCCCCGCCCTCTTGTTTAAGCATTTGCTCAATTTGATGACTCATACCAAATTGCACACCTTTTACATTAATGGCGAACTGGCTATCTAACAGACTTTCTTCAATTTGATGCAAGGCGTGAAAGTCATGAGCAATACCGGCATTGTTTACGCCAATATCAACAGCACCGTAATGTTTAATTGCCGTGTCGACCATGGCTTTACATTGTTGGTTATTAGAAACATCACATTTTAGTGCGATAACGTCTGCACCTGTTGAAGCAATATCGTCAGCGACCTTTTTGACACCCGCTTCGTTAATATCACTGATCACTAATTTAGCGCCACGCTGAGCTAACTCTTGCGCTAATAACATACCAAAACCTTGAGCTGCGCCGGTAATAACGGCAACTTTGCCGGTAAAATCTAATAATGGATCCATCTTTTCTCTCCGCAGCGCCAAGTAGCACTGAGTAATAATTGTTATTTTAAGGTGTTTTCTTATTGGCCATCTTGACCAATAATGGCTAACGCCATTTGTGCTAAAGGTCCAACAAAAGCGCCTACTTTATTAGCATTTTCATTAGAGGCATTACCTTGTGAAGCACGTTTAGCTACCCCTTGGGCAATCGCCGCTAATCTGAAAAAGCTAAAGGCAAGGAAGAAAGCCCAATGGTCTATTTTTTCAATGCCCATACGTCGACAATAACTCGCAACATATTCTTCTTCAGAAGGTATGCCTAAGCTGGCACGGTCAACACCTAACAGGCCATCAATACTTCCCAGCCCTTGTGGCATACGTAATTGCATGCACTGATAAGCTAAATCTGAGAATGGATGACCTAAGGTAGAAAGCTCCCAATCGAGAATAGCGATAATGTCAGCGGAATCTTTAGCAAACATCATGTTGTCTAAACGGAAATCACCATGCACCAAACAAACTCTGCCATCATCCTCAGGTAGATGTGACTCTAACCACAAGATAAGCTCCTCCATAGCAGGAATTTTTTGCAGCTCTGTATGCCGATATTGAGATGTCCAACGGCCTAATTGTCGTTCAAAGTAGTTGCCCGCTTTACCATATTCACTTAAACCACACGCTTCAATATCAACACTATGTAATGCCACTAACGCTTGATTCATCGCATCATACATATTGCTACGTTGCGCTTTATCGTTTACTTCCGGTAAGGATGCACTCCAATAAACTGCACCATCACAAAATTCCATCAAATAGAACATCGATCCGGTGATTTCAACGTCGGTACAAAGATGATAAACCTCAGCTACCGGCACATTACTACTTTGCAGAGCAGAGAGTACTTGGTACTCACGGTCAACCGCATGGGCTGATTTCAATAATTTTCCCGGCGGTTGGCTACGTAAAACATAAACCCCAGATTGCGCAGTTACTTTGAAGGTAGGGTTTGATTGACCACCAGAAAATTTATCTAATGTTATTGGCCCCACAAAGCCTTCAACATGAGACTCTAGATAATGGGTTAATTTTTCAATATCAAAAGTGGTCGCAGACGCCATGTTATTCATTCTCATTAATGTTGTTTAAATTGCTCAGTAAACCGTTAGTCATTAAGCAAATTTCTTCGCTAAATCACGGCCCAGTTGCATCATATGCACCTGATCAGGACCATCGGCTAAACGTAAAGTCCTTTGCCCGGCATACATATGTGCCAAAAAGGTGTCTTGACTAACTCCTACAGCACCATGGCATTGAATTGCTCTATCGAGCACATCAAGCGCCATATTTGGCGCAACAATTTTGATCATCGCGATTAATTCTTTGGCAGCTTTATTACCATGGGTATCCATTTTCTGAGCCGCTTTTAACGTCATTAAGCGAGCTTGCTCAATTTGGCAAGCTGACTTGGCAATGTCTTCACGAACTGATTGTTGTTTGATCATCGGACGGCCAAATACCACACGTTCATTGACGCGTTTACACATTAAATCTAAAGCGCGTTGTGCAGCACCAACTGAGCGCATGCAATGATGAATACGTCCAGGGCCTAAACGACCTTGAGCAATTTCAAAACCTTTGCCTTCACCAACAATAATGTTTTCAACAGGTACTCGGACATTATCAAAAACAACTTCAGCATGACCTTCGGGTGCATCGTCATAACCAAAGACAGTCATCGGACGAACAATGGTTACCCCTGGGGTATTCATTGGCACTAGCACTTGAGATTGTTGAATATAACGATTTTCGTTATCTGGGTCGGTTTTACCCATCACAATCATGATTTCGCATTGTTTACGGCATGCGCCACTGATGTAAAATTTAGTGCCATTGATCACGTATTCGTTACCATCACGTTCAATACGGGTTTCAATATTGGTGGCATCACTGGAAGCCACTTCAGGCTCAGTCATCGCAAAAGCAGAACGTATTTTCCCGGCAAGTAACGGCTCTAGCCATTGCTTCTTTTGTACTTCGTTACCATATTTTGCTAATACTTCCATATTGCCGGTATCAGGTGCCGCGCAGTTAAAAACTTCAGGCGCCCAATGAACTTTGCCCATAATTTCCGCTAATGGCGCATACTCTAAATTCGTCAAACCAGCACTATATTCACCATAAGCTAATGGCAGAAATAAATTCCATAAACCTTGAGCCTTGGCTTTTTCTTTTAGTTCTTCCATTAATGGCGGCGTACTCCAACCATGAACTTTCACCTGTTGGTGCATTTCAGCTTCTACCGGGTAAACATGTGTATCCATAAATTCGTTTACACGTTTCATCAGGTCTTGAACTTTTTCACTGTATTCAAAATTCATTGTTTTTATCCTTCCAGCTTTATTTAGCGCTATTAACTTAATGACATTAATGATTTTTTGTTAAACGGCTTAATTTCATCTATGGCTTGTTTGCGGATTTTTTCTACCCAATCGGGATCAACTAATAACGCTCTTCCGATGGCGACAAGGTCGAACTCTTCGTTATTTAAACGCACTAACAACTCATCAATACCGGTTGGATTAGAAGTACCTGATAAATCAGCATTACCTTCACCAATAAAGTCAGCGTCTAAACCAACGTTACCTACGGTGATCACGGGTTTGTTAGTCAACTTTTTCGTCCAGCCAGCAAGGCCAAGTTCTGAGCCTTCAAACTCTGGTACCCAAAAACGACGGGTACTAGCATGGAAAATATCAACACCAGCATCGGATAATAAACTTAAAAATGTTTCAAGCTCTTCAGGTGTTTGGCATAACCTTGCGCTGTAATCTTGCTGTTTCCATTGCGAGAATCTAAAAATAATCGGGAAGTCTTCACCAACAGCGGCGCGTATAGCTTCAACTATTTCTACCGCAAAACGAGTACGATTTTCTAAAGAACCACCATATTTATCGTCTCTTTGATTAGTGCCTTCCCAGAAGAACTGGTCAACTAAATAGCCATGTGCACCATGTACTTCAATCGCGTCAAAACCAATCGCTTTTGAGTCTGCAGCCGCTTGGGCAAATGATGCTACTACTTCGTCAATATCGGCTTGTGTCATCGCGACACCGTTTTCAGCACCCGGCTTGTATAAGCCTGATGGACTATGAGCAGGTACTGATTTATCAGGTCCGACACCTTCTTTTCTTACTGAGCCAACATGCCATAATTGCGGAGCAATTTTGCCACCTGCAGCATGAACTTCATCAACGACATTTTTCCAGCCAGCTAATGCTTCTTCACCAAAAATGGCCGGCACACGCTCGTAACCATTAGCCGCTTTATGCGAAATAAAGGTACCTTCAGTAATAATTAAGCCAACATTGCCTTCAGCTCTACGACGGTAATATGCCGCTACGTCTGGTGTCGGAATATAGTTTGGCGAGAAAGTACGAGTCATTGGCGCCATCACGGTGCGGTTTTTTAATAACAACTCTTTCGCTGAGAAAGATTCGAATAATTTATCTGGATTGTTGCTCATGTGTTTTCCTAAAATATAATACGTTGCAGACTAAAGTTGGCTTAAGAAGTTTGGCGGTTAGGCACTTAACCTATTAAGCTCTTAGCCTATTAAGTAACCACCATCGACATTGATAGCAGTACCTGTGGTGTAGCTTGAAGCATCAGACACTAAATACAGTACAGTGCCCGCCATTTCCTCAGGCTGAGCAATGCGCTTCATCGGTACATGCATCATCATTTGATCTAATATTTCTTTGTTATTAACTAAGGTTGAAGCAAATTTGGTATCGGTGCCGCCCGGTAATAAAGCATTGACACGAATGTTAAAAGCGGCACATTCTTTGGCAAAGGTTTTGGTCATTGAAATAACCGCCCCTTTAGTGATGGAATAAATACCTTGATAATCGCCTGGGATCACACCGTTTACAGAAGCAACATTGACGATTGCACCGCCGTCACTTTTCTTCATCAATCGAGCGCCCATGGTCGACATGAAGAAATATCCGCGAATATTAACATCAACAGTTTTTTGAAAGGCATTTAAGTCGGTGTCTAATACATGACCAAAATAAGGATTCGCCGCGGCATTGTTCACTAAAATATCGAGCTTGCCATGCTTAGTAGAAATTTGTTCAAAAATGGCTTCAATTTGTTCCATTTCACCAATGTGACAAGCGATAGCTTCAGCACTGCCACCCGCTTCAAGAATGCTATCAACTACGGTTTGGCAACCTTCAATTTTACGGCTCGAAACGATGACATGTGCACCATTTTCTGCCAGTAATTTAGCGATGTGCTCACCAATACCACGACTTGCGCCGGTGACTAATGCGACTTTTCCGGTTAAATCAAATAAGTTGTTCTTCATAATAGATCCTTGTTTAATTTCTTAATGCTTTAATTATCTAAAGGTGACCCAATCGGCCCCTTCTGACGTTAAATGATGGTAATTATTTAAATAATCAATGCTGATATTGTTTTCTGAAAAGAGTAATTTGGTTACGCTGGTATTTCGTGATTGTTGATTGATTATCAAGGTTTTTTCATCGGACAACCCTAAGATATGTTGAACGATGACAGAGATTGTGCCGCCCGAAGTGAAGATGCAAATGTCTTGTGTTTGATGATTCTGCTTAGCATTATTTTTCGTCAGCTGTGCTTGGTTGATGACATCTTTTAATGCGTTGACACAACGATTTTGAAACTGTCTCCAGCTCTCTTTATAGTCAGTCGCATACTCACCAGATACCCAACGCTCAAGGGCATTGGCAAACTCTTTTTGAAAGACTTTATTGGCAGAGGGTTGCTTACCAATGGTGGTTGCCATCTCAGCAAAGTTTTTCCATTTAGCATCATAACAAGCCAACAGATCTACGTGATTAAACTCATTAAAACCTGAATGTAAAATTACAGCAGGATCTGTGCCTTGATAGCCAAGCAAAAAATGCTCTAAGGTTTGGCCATGACGTAATAAGTCGCCTGAATAAATATTGCTCGGCGCCGACATTGATTGCCAATACTTACCTAGATACTGAGCTTGTTGCTGCCCTTTATCAGACAGTTGATCATAATCCGCTTTCCCGAAGGATGCTTGACCGTGACGTATAAGATAAATTGCCGCCATAACGTTAAAGTGTCTCTAAGGTTTGATGATTTGCTTGGTTAAAAACTACGTTTTGGGTCGTCATAAGCATTACTCTTTACCAATAGCTTAACCGCTATTTTTATCGTATCTAGTTATGCTAATCGCATCCAGCAAATTAAACAAATGAATAGTATCTATGGCGAACTATTCATAATTTGAATAGAAACAAAAGAATAACAACTTAGAGAAATAGCGGCTTAGAGCACAAGGTGTGTGGCATGCTTTATTCAGACATATACGAAATTATGCTCCTGCAATTTCGTCATACCGTACTTCCTGTACATATACGAAATGATGCTCCTGCAATTTCGTCATACCATACTTCCTGTACATACACGCTCCTGTTCATCCATGAACCCGCGATATACCGTACTTCCTGTACATACACGCTCCTGTTCATCCATGAACCCGCGATATACCGTACTTCCTGTACATAAAAAAACCTTGCAACAAGTGTTGCAAGGTTTTTATAGTTAACGACAATAGTCGTCGAAGGTTTACCTAACTATTAGAACGCGTATGAAATGCTCGCGCCGTATGTAGCTGGTTGATTTGGATAAGCATTAAAGCTTCCGCCCTGAATCGGTACAGGGAAGGCTGAAGTGTAGAATTCATCATTGTTCAAATTACGTGCCCACACTTGTAAGTTAATACCACCTTCAAAGTTTAATCCGGCACTAGCATTAAACGTACTTACTTCACGTGTTAATGAGTCTGGAACATTCTCTACAATATGAACGTCACTTTCGTAAAGGTAGTCAGTACGGATATAACCATGAGCACCATTACTTAATTCAAAGTTGTAAGTGATGCCAGCAGTAATGCTTTGCTCATGAATACCCGCTGGTTTAGAGCCTGATAAATCGACAGGTCCGCTAACACCAGATGCACCTGTGAAAGAATCATATACAGGGTCAAGGAAGATACCTGCTAAGCTAAGTGTCCAGTTTTCTGTAGGAGTGTAAACAGAGTCAAACTCGATACCTTTAGTACTTTGCTCACCCGCATTCGCCAATACAAAACCTGTTCCAATAAAGATTGATGATTGGAAACCTTTGATAACTTGGTCAAATACTGTGACATTGAATGCACCTTTTTTGTAGCGTGCTTTCATGCCTAACTCAATAACTTTTGATTCTTCAGGTGATGCATAACGACCACCGTAGCTTTGGTTCTTTTGTGTAAGACCAGCAGCAGTTAAAGCTCCTTGGTCTGCCGCAGCAGGTCTAGTATCACGTGATAAGTTCCACGAAGATGCTTTAAAACCAGTAGCTGCCGTAGCAAATAAGTTAACATTGTCATTTAACTCATAAGCCAAACGCATTGACCACGTTGTTTCGCTATCATCCGATTTATTACCTTCAACCGAGTTAGGTAACTCAAGCATTGGCGGCATAAACTGCACACCTTTTAATGAAGGAATATAAGGCGCTAACGTTGGAATGTAAGGCAATGGCACACCATAAAGGGTTAAATCATTGTCTAGATCGATAGCAGAAAACGTCGAGTTATTGTATTGACTTATATCGACTTCTTTTTCATCTTGGGTATAACTAACACCAAAGGTCGCGGTCAAATCATCAGTAAGGGTATAATCGAAATTAGCAAATACAGAAAAGGCACTGTTATCTTGCATAAACTGAGTACCGATGACAGTGTCTGATGAGATAAATGAGCCTGGAGCATAACCATAAACCCCTTCAGCACCAGCTAATAAAGGCGCTAGTCCCAAGACATCAAAGAAGTTTCTCATGTCATTGCCGTAAAACAAGTCGTCTTCAGCATCTACTTCTTCATCAAAGAAGAAAGCACCAATCATCCAATCAAGATCGTTTGTACCGGTAGAGGCTATACGAAACTCTTGAGTGAAGGTATCAATTTTAATGTCACCGGTTTCTCG
>MAAC01010513.1_pt1 | contig 16526 bp, 13 predicted proteins | sample 1115981 | NCBI WGS metagenome assembly MAAC01 (sample SAMN04961126, study PRJNA320927) | seawater metagenome | isolation source: sample BD02T64 sea water enriched with oil for 64 days | place: USA:Gulf of Mexico | collected 2013-07-27 | reverse complement strand
AACGCCTGCAGTCCAGTTTGCGCACGTCCCAGGATAAGGGCGTGAATATCGTGAGTACCCTCGTAAGTATTCACGGCTTCCAGGTTCATTACGTGGCGAATGACGCCGTATTCATCGCTGACGCCGTTGCCGCCGTGCATGTCGCGAGCGATACGGGCAATGTCCAGAGATTTTCCACAGTTGTTACGCTTCATCAGTGAGATCAGCTCGGCGCTGACATTGCCTGCATCCATTAAGCGACCCATCTGCAGGGCACCCTGCAGCCCTAAACTAATGTCGGTTTGCATGTCGGCGAGTTTTTTCTGGATTAACTGATTGGCAGCGAGTGGCTTGCCAAACTGTTTACGATCCATGGTGTAAGTGCGGGCCTTGTGCCAGCAGTCTTCTGCAGCGCCAATTGAGCCCCAGGCGATGCCGTAGCGCGCTTTGTTCAGGCAGCCGAAGGGGCCTGCCAAACCGGCGACGTTGGGCAACAAATTCTCGTCAGGGACAAAGACTTCATCCATCATGATCATGCCGGTAATAGAGGCACGCAGTGAAAATTTACCTTCGATTTTAGGAGCAACTAAGCCTTTCATGCCCTTGTCTAAGATAAAGCCTTTGATTTTGCTGTCGTGCTCATCAGACTTGGCCCAAACGACAAATACATCGGCAATCGGTGAGTTAGTGATCCAATTTTTGGCACCACTTAACAGGTAGCCGCCGTCAACTTTTTTAGCGCGGGTTAACATCCCAGAAGGGTCTGAACCGTGGTCTGGTTCCGTTAATCCGAAGCAGCCGATCGACTCGCCAGAGGCTAATTTTGGCAAATATTTCTGCCGTTGTTGCTCGGTTCCATAAGCGTAGATAGGATGCATAACCAGTGAAGACTGAACACTCATCGCCGAGCGATAGCCGGAATCAACACGCTCTACTTCGCGCGCGACTAAACCGTATGAGACATAAGACAGACCGGCGCAGCCGTATTCTTCAGGTAAGGTAAGTCCCAGCATGCCCAGCTCACCGAGCTCAGTCATGATTTCTGGATGAAAAACTTCGTTGCGATTCGCCTCCAGAACCCGCGAAGCCAGTTTGTCCTGACAGTAAGCATTGGCGGCGTCTCTTACCATGCGCTCTTCATCGTTGAGCTGGGCATCGAGTAAAAATATATCGTCCCACTGCGGGGCTGCAGGTTTTGCTCTGGCTTGTTCCGGGGTCATTATTTTCTCCTGGCCTGGTACGGCACACCTGAAATTACAATGGTCAAATGCCTGTTTTAACTGGCTAATCTGACGCTATCAATAGTATTTGTGATTCTGTTAAAGATACCAATACAGCAGAGTGAACTCTAGCTTTAATTAGTATTTTGCAAGCTGTTTTACGCTTAAATCTTATGCTGAAAAATTAGCTTAAGCTCAAACCATAAGATCCATCCTGACATAAGCGGCAGGGGATTTCTACGCTTGTCTATAATAAATTTTATATTTAAAGCTTTAAGCTTGAAATAAATTTTAAAGCGAGGCAATATGGCTTAATAACAAGTGTCGCAAGCGGATAGAAATACCTGTCAGTTAGAGTCTATCTCAATCATAACTGCAGTGTTGTACTGGGGCACGGTAAACAGCTTGTTGCTGTTGTTGCCCAAGCGCTGAAAGAGAGTCTAAAAGGGAAATAAATAATGAAAATAGCATGTTTAGGTGGTGGCCCCGCCGGTTTATATTTTGCCATCAGTATGAAACTGCGTGATCCCTCGCATCAAATTACGGTGATTGAGCGCAACAAACCGGACAATACCTTTGGCTGGGGTGTCGTGTTTTCCGATGAGACATTAGACAATTTCGCTCTCAACGATGCCAAGAGCGCGGCTGATATTCGACAGCATTTCGCCTATTGGGATGACATTGCAGTAGTGCACGACGGTCACAGGACTGTTTCCACTGGCCATGGTTTTTGCGGTATAGGTCGCAAGCAACTGTTGATCTTGTTGCAGCAGCGCGCACGTGAGTTAGGTGTTGAGCTATGTTTCGAAACTGAAGTGGAAGACGTTGCCCAGTATCAAAAAGATTATGATCTGGTCATTGCCAGCGATGGCTTGCGCTCTAAAGTGCGCACTAAATATGAACAACACTTCAAACCGGATATCGATGTTCGCAACTGTAAATTTATCTGGTTTGGTACCAAGCAGAAATTTGACGGTGCCTTTACCTTTATCTTTGAGCCTACCGACAAGGGCTGGCTGTGGGCACACGCCTATCAATTTGACGACGAATACGCGACCTTTATTGTAGAGTGTAGTGCCGATACCTACGATAAATGGGGCTTTGAAAACATGACTCAGGATGAGTCTATCGCCACTTGCGAAAAGATTTTTGCCAAACATTTATCGGGTCAAAACTTGCTGACCAATGCCCGGCATGTACGCGGTTCCGCCTGGATCAACTTCCCGAGAGTTCTCTGCGAGCGCTGGTCACATGACAACGTAGTATTAATGGGTGATGCCGCAGCCACCGCACATTTCTCTATCGGCTCTGGCACTAAGCTGGCCATGGAAAGTGCATCGGCGCTGGCTGAATATTTACACACTGAAGAATCAATGCCGGCGGCTTTTGCCAAGTATGAAGATGCGCGGCGTCTGGAAGTATTAAAGCTGCAATCAGCAGCCCGCAACTCACTGGAGTGGTTTGAAGATGTCGAGCGCTATTTGGGCTTAGATCCGGTGCAGTTTAACTATTCACTGTTAACTCGCTCCCAGCGTATCAGCCATGAAAACTTGCGCTTGCGCGACCCTAAGTGGTTAAACAGTGCTGAGCAGTGGTTTAGGACTAAAGACGGTTACTGCTCACAAGATAGTCCAGTGCGTGCGCCTATGTTCACCCCCTATAAGCTGCGCGAACTAACACTGGTCAACCGGGTGGTTGTATCGCCAATGGCACAGTACAAAGCGGTCGATGGCTGCCCGACTGACTGGCATTTAGTGCACTACGGTTCACTGGCCAAAGGCGGCGCCGGGCTGGTTTATGTAGAGATGACTTGTATCAGCCCCAGCGGGCGTATCACCCCTGGCTGTCCGGGATTATACAATGATCAACAACAGCAGGCCTGGAAGCGTATTACCGATTTTGTGCACGGGGAATCGGCGGCAAAAATCTGTGCGCAAATAGGGCACTCTGGTGCTAAAGGCTCGACTCAGCTGGGCTGGGAGACGATGGATGCGCCGCTAACTGACAGCGCAACTGAAGCCAACTGGCCACTGATATCGGCCTCTGATATTGGCTGGTCAGATGAGAACCAAAAGCCGACGCCAATGGACAGGCAGTGCATGGACGAGATCACCCAGCAGTTTGTCGACTCGGCGAAAATGGCAGTGTCGGCAGGCTTTGATATGCTTGAGTTACACTGTGCACACGGATATTTACTGTCCTCTTTTATCAGCCCAATGAGTAACAACCGTACAGATGAGTACGGTGGTTCTCTGGAAAACCGGATGCGCTATCCTCTGGAAGTAGTGGCAGCTGTTCGTCAGGCGCTACCAGAAGATATGCCGCTATCGGTACGTATATCGGCCAACGACTGGGTCGGTGACAAAGGGGTTACCCCACAAGATGCAGTGCAAATAGCGTGTATGTTGCAGGAAGCCGGAGTCGATATCTGTGATGTGTCCTCAGGGCAGACTTCTAAACAGGCACAGCCAGTCTATGGGCGTATGTACCAGACACCTTTTTCCGATCGGATTCGCAACGAGACAGGTATGGCAACAATGGCGGTAGGTAATATCTATCAGCCGGATCACGTTAACTCGATCTTGATGGCGGGTCGTGCTGATCTAGTCTGCCTGGCCAGACCGCATTTAGCAGATCCTTACTGGACATTGCATGCCGCTATTTCAATTGGTGATCGTGGTATGGATTGGCCAAAGCCCTATTTAGCCGGCAGAGATCAAATGGCCAGACTGGCCGAGCGCGACGAATCTATCCTTAAAGTGTGATCGTCAGTTGAGCTCAAAAACAAATGTAAGCCTTTGTATTTAAAGATACAGAGGCTTCACTGTAAATTGAAGGACCCGATATAAAGATGAATTCACTGCAAGCAAAGCACGTAGTTATCAGCGGCGGAGGTACAGGGGTAGGCAGTGCCATCGCCAGCGCCTTCGCTGCAGCCGGGGCAAAAGTGACGATTACCGGGCGCACTGCGCAGCCGCTGCAACAACTTGCTGCGAAGCTGCCCAACACTGTGGCTATCTGTTGCGATGTCACCGACAGAGAGAGTGTCGAACGCATGTTAGTACAAGCCAGAGCAGAGCACGGGTCGGTCGATATCGCCATTGCCAATGCGGGTGCTGTCGACAGTCTGCCCTTTAGTAAAATTAGTGTCGATCAGTGGCAGCAGTCACTGGACGTCAATTTAACCGGTACTTTTAACTTGTTTCAGGCAACCGTGGCAGAAATGCAACACGCGGGCTGGGGGCGTTTAATCGCGATAGCTTCAACTGCCGGGCTTAAAGGCTACGGCTACGTGTCGCATTACTGCGCCGCTAAGCACGCTGTGGTCGGCTTAGTGCGCTCGCTCGCATTAGAGTGTGCCAGCAAAGGGCTGACAGCGAATGCGCTGTGCCCGGGTTTTATAGAAACACCTATGTTAGATAGGTCAATTGAAAATATTATGCAAAAGACATCCATGGATCGCAGCCAAGCAAGAGCTGCACTCAATAAAGACAACCCTATGGGGCGCTTTATTCAACCTGCTGAAGTAGCCGACAGTGCGCTGTTTTTATGCACTGCAGGCGCATCTTCAATCAACGGTCAGTCTATTGCGATTAACGGAGGTGAGGCATGATTGCCCCTATACACAATGATCAACCCCAAGCGCTGGAAAAACAGCGTTTGCGCGTGTGGCTGCGGCTGCTAAAAGTGTCCCGCACTATAGAGTCGGAATTGCGTGAGCGGCTGCGGCGTGAGTACAACTCGACACTCCCCAGATTCGACGTACTCTCGGCCCTTCAACGCGCACCACAAGGGCTAAAGATGAGTCAGCTATCGTCTGTATTGATGGTCTCCAATGGTAACGTCACCGGCATTATTGATCGGCATGTCAAGGACAACTTGGTTGTGCGGGTACCAGTAGGAGGCGACAAGCGGGCGATGATGGTCAAATTGACTGAACAGGGAGAGCAGCACTTTAGTGAAATGGCCACCTCCCACAGCCAGTGGTTGAACGAGTTACTGCAAGATGTCGCGGCAGATGATGCAACAGTACTGCTGGAATTATTGGGCAATATTGATAGCCAAGAGGAGAGTAACCAGTGACAGATTTAAGCCAATTTGAGACGCAGCATTTTAACTGGGAAGTAAGCGATAAAATCGCCACTCTTTCTCTGAATCGTCCCGAGCGCAAAAATCCGCTGACTTTTGAGAGCTATGCAGAAATGCGCGATCTATTTCGCGAGTTGGCTTATAGCGACAATATAGATGTAGTAGTGATACGTGCAAATGGCGGCAATTTCTGCTCCGGCGGTGATGTGCACGAAATCATCGGGCCGCTGGTGGATATGGATATGAAGCAACTGTTGCAATTCACCCGTATGACCGGCGATTTAGTCAAGGCAATGCTCGCTTGTGGCAAGCCTATTATCGCAGCTGTCGAAGGTGTTGCAGTCGGTGCGGGGGCAATCTTAGCGATGGCCAGTGATTTGCGCATCGCCACTGACGATGCGAAAACCGCTTTCCTGTTTACCCGGGTGGGTCTGGCGGGATGCGATATGGGCGCCTGTGCTATGTTGCCGCGCATAATCGGCCAGAGCCGCGCTGCAGATTTGCTCTATACCGGTCGCAGTATGTCCGCAGAAGAGGGCGAGCGCTGGGGCTTTTACAGCCGCATCGTTGGCGCCGATGAGATAGCTGCCACGGCACAAGATATGGCGCAACGCATTGCCAGTGGACCTAACTTTGCCCATATGATGACTAAGACTCAGCTCAATCACGAGTGGAACATGAGTATAGATCAGGCCATCGAGGCCGAGGCTCAGGCACAGGCGATCTGCATGCAGAGCGAAGACTTTGAACGCGCTTACCACGCATTTGTCGCCAAGGCGCGCCCGCAGTTTAAGGGCGATTAAATTTAAGAGGTTGCACATGTATAGAGATCAATCATTTTTAGACTGGCCTTTTTTTGAAGACAAGCACCGGCTTCTGGCCGCCGAGCTGGAGAAATGGTGTCAGCAAAACTTGCCGGTTGATCACAGCGATGTGGACGCCGCCTGTATTGATTTGGTGGCCAAACTGGGCCGTGGTGGTTGGTTACAACACAGCGCTATTGATGTTAGAAGTGGACAGCCATTAGATGTGCGCAGCTTGTGTCTGATCCGCGAAACCCTGGCGCGCTACGATGCGTTAGCCGACTTCGCCTTCGCTATGCAAGGGCTGGGTACAGGGGCTATTAGTTTATTTGGCACAGAGCATCAGCAGCAGTGGCTGGAGAAGACTCGCGCCGGGTCAACCTTGTCGGCCTTTGCCCTGACAGAAGCCCAGTCGGGCTCAGATGTTGCCAACATCACTTTGAGTGCCAGCAGAGATGGCGATGACTATTTACTCAATGGCGAAAAAACCTGGATCTCCAACGGCGGTATCGCCGGACTATACTGTGTATTCGCCCGCACCGCCGATACGGGGGCCAAGGGGTTATCAGCTTTCATCGTCAACCCTGATGCTCAAGGTTTTAGTATTGCCGAGCGCCTACATACCATAGCGCCGCACCCACTGGCACGGCTGAAGTTCGACAACGTACGTATCAGTGCCAGTAATCGGATTGGCGCCGAGGGCGAAGGCTTTAAAATCGCGATGTCGGTGCTGGATGTCTTCAGATCTACCGTCGGCGCGGCGGCGCTGGGTTTTGCCAGAAGAGCTTTAGCACAAAGTGTCGAGCGGGTTAAATCCCGTGAGCTGTTTGGCAGCCCGTTGATTGAACTGCAGATGGTGCAAGGACATATCGCTGATATGGCACTGGATGTCGATGCGGCAGCGCTGCTGGTGTATCGCGCTGCCTGGACCAAAGACAGCGGCGCCAGTCGGGTCACCAGAGAGGCGGCGATGGCTAAGTTATACGCCACCGATAACGCTCAGAAAGTCATAGACGCCGCCGTGCAATTGCACGGTGGTGACGGAGTGCGCAGCGGTACTGTCGTTGAGACACTGTACCGGGATATCCGCGCGCTACGCATTTATGAAGGGGCGTCCGATGTGCAAAAAATAATTATTGCTCGCCAGGTGATCATTGGCAGCGACTAGACTTTTTGTCCACAGCTGTCGTTTATCACGGCGGTGACCGGGCTGACAATTAGAGCCCTCGATAAATCTAAAAATAGGGAGATAGCCATGCAAACAACCTTAAAACCTAGTGCGCATACAGACACTTTTAGCCGTGATAACTTGCCGGCACAAGCGCTGTGGCCTGAGCTCAATACCGATAAATTCAGCTATCCGGATCAGCTCAATGTGGCCTGGGAGCTGACCGATAAAATGGTGCAGCAGGGTTTTGGTGATCACACCGCGCTGATCGGCAATGGACGACGGCGCACCTACAAAGAACTGACTGACTGGTCTAATAAGCTGGCACATGCGCTGGTCGAAGACTACGGTGTTAAACCTGGTAACCGAGTGCTGATTCGCTCGGCCAACAACCCGGCAATGGTCGCCTGCTGGTTGGCAGCGACCAAAGCCGGGGCGGTAGTCGTCAACACTATGCCAATGATCCGCGCAGGTGAGATATCAAAGATAGTTGATAAAGCGCAAGTAGCTATTGCCTTGTGCGACACGCGTTTAATGGACGAGTTAGTACAATGCGCTAAAGACAGCAAATACCTGAAAAACGTCGTAGGTTTTGATGGCACCGCTAATTTCGATGCGGAACTCGATCGCATCGCCCTGAACAAGTCGGTGCTTTTTGATACCGTAGCGACCAGCAGTGACGACGTAGCGCTGCTCGGATTTACTTCAGGTACGACCGGTGAGCCCAAGGCGACGATGCATTTTCATCGCGATCTTTTATACATAGCCGATGGCTACGCTAAAGAAGTGCTAAATGTGACCAGCGATGATGTCTTTGTCGGCTCACCGCCTATCGCTTTTACTTTTGGTCTGGGTGGGCTGGCAATTTTCCCACTACGTTTTGGAGCAGCGGCGACCTTGCTGGAAAAAGCTACTCCAGCGGATATGATTGAGATTATCGAGACTTATAAAGCCACTGTCAGCTTTACCGCCCCCACCGCCTACCGGGCAATGCTCGCGGCGATGGATCAGGGAGCGGACTTGTCTTCACTGCGGGTGGCAATATCCGCCGGTGAAACACTCCCGCAAGCGATTTATGACGAGTGGAACCAGAAGACCGGCAAGCCGATTCTAGATGGTATCGGCGCTACAGAGATGTTGCACATTTTCATTACCAATCATCTCAATGATCGCAAGGCTCATTGCACCGGCAAAGTAGTCGCAGGTTACCAAGCTAAAGTGGTTGATGATCAAATGCGTGAACTGCCCAGAGGTGAAGTGGGCAATTTGATTGTGAAAGGACCTACAGGTTGCCGCTACCTGGCAGATGATCGCCAGAGCATCTATGTACGTGATGGTTGGAACATCACCGGTGATGCTTTTTATCAGGATGAGGACGACTTCTTCCACTTTGCTGCCCGCGCCGACGATATGATCATTTCATCGGGTTACAATATTGCAGGCCCCGAAGTTGAAGCCAGCTTGCTATTGCATGAGCTAGTGTCTGAGTGCGCAGTGATAGGTATAGCAGATGAGGCACGCGGGCAAATAGTCTGTGCCTTTGTAGTGCTCAAAGAGGGGGCGTTGGCAAGTGATGAGACAGTGAAACTGCTTAAAGATCACGTTAAGGCGACAATCGCCCCTTATAAATATCCACGCGAAGTACGTTTTATCGCCGAGCTGCCAAAAACAGCCACAGGTAAGATTCAGCGTTTCGCGTTAAAAAAATAATAGTCAGTAGAGAGATATCCAGTGACCGAATTAAATAAATTATTTGCAGCAACAAAACAGGCCTTTGACTTACCCGAAGGCGTTATTTACCTGGACGGTAACTCCCTGGGGCCTATGACTCACGCATCACGCGCCCGTTTAGTTGATGAAATGGACAACCAGTGGTCTCAGAAGCTAATTCGTGGCTGGAATGAATCCGGTTGGTATCAATTGGCGCAGAGTGTCGGTGACAAAATTGGCGCCTTAATCGGTGCGCCAAAAGGCACAGTCACAGCCGCTGACAATACCAGCATCAATGTGCACAAAGTGTTGTCAGCCGCTCTGGCGATGAACCCGGGGCGTAAAGTAATACTTTCTGATAGCGGTAACTTCCCTACAGACTTGTACGCCGCCCAGGGGGTAATTGCAGGTTTGGATAATGGTTACGAGCTTAGAGTGGTCACACCAGAGCAAGTGTTTGACGCGATCGATGAGAGTGTTGCAGTAGTGATGATCACTCAGGTTGACTACTGCACAGGTCGATTGCATGACATGGCAGGTATCACCGAGCGCGCCCGTGCCAAAGGTGTTAAAACGATCTGGGATCTGTGTCACAGTGCCGGTGCTATGGCGATCCAATTGGATGCATTGAAAGTGGATTTCGCGGTCGGTTGTGGTTATAAATATTTCAATGGTGGCCCGGGAGCCCCTGCTTTTTTATACGTGCGTGAAGAGCATATCAATAATATTCAACCAGTGTTAACCGGCTGGATGGGCCATGCAAGCCCCTTTTCTTTTGAGCAGCAGTACACACCGATGCAGGGCATAGGCCGGATGCGTGTCGGCACCCCTTCAATACTGGGATTAGCCAGCTTAGATGCGGCACTAGATGTGTGGCAGGGTGTTACTATGGAGCAAGTTCGTGATCGCTCAGTTGAGTTGTCTGAATTGTTCATGGTTGAAGTTGGCAAGCGCTGTCCACAGTTAGAGCTGGCATCGCCAACAGATGCGACAGTGCGCGGCTCGCAAGTATCTTACCGCTTTCCACAGGGCTACGCGGTAGTGCAAGCGTTAATCGATCAGGGAGTAGTCGGGGATTTCAGAATGCCTGACATTATACGCTTTGGTATAACCCCGCTGTATCTAGATGAAGCCGACATCATTAAAGCGGCCCAGATCATTGCTGATGTGATGGCTAAAGACCTCTGGGATTGCGATAAATTTAAAGCCAAACAGGCGGTGACTTAGAGCGTTTAGAAATATAAAGGCTAAAAAGATGTTTAGCCTTTATACCAATATTCTAAGCCTTATAATGTTTTCAATAGTGAAGCTTAAAAACGATATTAACAACGGGTACAAACAATGAAATTATTACACCCAGAGGGCTGGAAACCGGCTTTAGGTTACGCTAACGGTATACTGGCCAGTGGTCAGACTGTGTATGTCGGTGGTCAGATAGGTTGGACTGCAGATCAAGAATTTGTCACTGACGATTTTGTAGAACAGTGCCTGCAGGCAATGCAAAATATTGAGGCGGTACTTAAAGAAGCCGGTGCCACGCCACAAAACGTAGTGCGTTTAACCTGGTACGTGACTGACAAACAAGAGTATTTGAACAGCCAAAGAGAGTTGGGCGCAGCCTATCGTTCAGTCTTTGGCAAGCACTTCCCAGCGATGACGATGGTGCAAGTCGCTGATCTGATTGAAGACAGAGCGAAGGTAGAAATTGAAGCCACGGCGGTTGTTTAGACCAGTAGTAAGTAGTAAGTAGTGAGTAGTGAGTAGTGAGTAAAAAAGGGCAGCTGTGGTGGCTGCCTTTTTAAATGTAATGAACGCACTGAGTCGTAATTAGCTGACAAAAGTGATTAAGGATTTGTTATGTTTGCGGCTTTAATTCTTGCAGCCATGTTCTGGCTTGTTGTTCGCTTTCGAAAAAATCGTGAGCGATATCGGCCCGGCGGTAAATATTGGATACTTGATGTTCGATGGCGAAACGTACAGTAGTTTCAACTAACACAATTGCGGACGCGTAGAGGCCAAAAAGTTTTCGAGCTCGGGCCGATTTATGCATTAAATTTTCTGCATCAGGGGTAAATAAGCTGTCCTGGTGCATGATGATTAATTGCCCCCACGGAGCCTGCATTTTTTGCACTGCATTCGCCAAATCCAGCGAATACTGCTTAACTACTTCTTTATTAAAGGGGCCTTTGGCTTCGATAACTAATAAGTTCTCTTGAATATCGACCCGGTATGCGCCGTGAGGTATAAACATTCCCTGTTCCTGTTTCATGACAGTTTTATTATTACAGGCATCATAGAATAAAGACCATAGTTTCGATAGTCAGACAGTAATTATATTTTTGTCATTATCAGTGGAGCGGAGCTTCTATCGAACAGTAGTAAGTTTAGCTTCTGCCATAAGCTGGTCCTTCATCTGACACTTTCAAATGTTAGTTCAGACTCGATCGTACAAAAAGGCGAGGGCAGGCAGCCAAAAACGTAGTACTGGTTTCATTGTCCATGTCTGGATATGACACATTGCAGATATTGCTTAGACTCACTGGAATGGCTTTCAGGGCAGAAAATTAGATACCCTCGACTAAGGATGAAACGATTAGTTTTTTACTCCTTGACCAAGATACGCAGGGGGTCATATATATTTCTCGATCACTGTTGCTTAAAATAGAATCTAGATGCTCGACTTCGCCATCATAACTAACTTTGCATTTGCCACAATTACCCGTCTCACACCCAGAATCAATTTTAACACCGCTATTTCGCAGAGCATTTAGCATAGTGGTATTTGAAGCAACTTGAATTTCTTGACCTGTTTCCTTGATAGTAACTACGAAAGAGGGATATTTGCTCCCTTGTATTGAGAAATTTTCAAAATGAACATTTTTATCATTCCAATGAGCTGAGCTACTTCTAACTAAATTGACAAAGTCTGGGTTCCCACAAGTGTAAACGTGAGCACACCTTTTATGACTATCTAGTAAGTTATTAATATTTAGTGGCTGTTCTTGGGTGTAAATGTGTATGTACTTTAACTGTGGGGTAAGTTGTTTTTTAAAAGCATAGTCAGACATGTTTTTAACGCAATAGTGAAGCTCAAAGCTTTCATCGTAAGATAAAGCTTCTTGTATCATAGAAATGAATGGCGTTATACCTATACCAGCGGCAACAAATATATGGTGAGCGCCCCTTACCATCTTAAAGGAATTGACTGGAGGGGAAACTGTTAATTTATCACCTATTTGGATTACAGTATGCAAAAAAATTGAGCCTCCCCGTCCGTTTGCATCATGGTTTACTGCTATTTGATAGGTATCGTTTATTGGAGGGCAGCAAAGAGAATAAGGCCTCGATAAGCCATTAGGTAGTTGAAGAATAATATGAGACCCAGCCGAAAACTTGGGTAAAGTCCCTAAATCAGTTCGGCGTAAATAAAACCTTTTTACATCGTTAGACTCTTTAATAATTTTTACAACATGCATTTCAAGCGTAGTTTCTTGTCCCGATAGGCGTGTGCCCCAATCTTCCACATCATTATTTTCAAGACGACGCTGAAATATATTTTTAACTTCATTAGCTAATGGGATTAGATTTGATAGTTGCCTTGTAGCTTCTAAGTTATCCGTCTCTCTATATAAGTAATGTTGCACCTTTGCGATTGTCCAGTGCGGATAAGGACGCTTGGTTACTTTGATCGTATCGCCTTTTTTAATGGTGCCTTCTACAAGAACACGATAGAACCAGCCTGTTTTTCCATTGTTTTGCGAAAAACGAGAAATTGTCGGTTCGTTAAAGCGATAGTTCAATTTAAAGCATGGCTGTCTTGGCTGAGTAACTTGAAGTATCACTGTGCCGGCTTCAACTATATCCCCTATACATATATTACGTTCGTTCATTCCAGCAGCCACTATGTTTTCACCGAAACTACCTCCAACGAGTAAATGACTTAAGTTTGAAAATTGAGTGCTTAGTTGCTTATAGTGTTCCCAATCATATTGCAAGATCGCCCGTTCTTTACCCCCATGGAGAATCTTATCCGCTTGTTCGTCACCAGCAAGACCTAAAAAAGAAACCCGGCTACTGTCAACTGCATATTTATTGATGGCCGAATCAATTGAGAGTAATTTTTGAATTTTACCTAGTCGCAATTCATCAATTATTGATGATGGATACATAATGAGTGCTCGTGTCTAATAACTTTATCGACACATATTACTGTACTCTGCGGCGTAATAATTTCGACATTATGACAACAAACAGTTAAAAACAGTCAGTCTTTCGAGTATGAGGTACTTAAGAGGAGATTTATGTCAGAGTATCTTTAATGTAACGTCTCGGTGATTTTCCTAACGATTTTTTAAACATCGTAATGAATGCACTCACTGAATCGTAACCTAAATGTTCTGAAACGAGCTGAACGGATTGTCCCGCTGTTAGTAACTGGAGTGAAATTACAATATGAAGTTGCCTTCTCCATAGGCCAAATGTCATTCCTGTTTCTTTCACTACTAATCGAGAAAATGTTCGTTCACTCATTGATAGGAAGCCAGCCCACTGTTTGACTGTCCGCCTGTCAGAAGGGTTATAAAGCAGTAAATCAGCAATGTTTCTCAGTCCATGATCCATCGGCAGAGGAAAATCGAGATGTTCTCTAGGCATTTTAGGGAGCATTTCCAACAATACATCCATTAGTATTGTTGCTTGGGTACTTGCTAATTCGTCCACAGAGAGAGTCGTAAGATGCAAAATAATTTCTTTCAGCAAAGGACTGATTGAGATAGTGCAGCACTTATCAGGTAATTCAAATCTCATCGAATCGACAAAGACAAGACAAAATGTAGTCTTCGACACAGCTGTTGTTGTGTGAGGTAGCCCTGCTGGAATCCACACTGCCGATTCAGCAGGTACCATCCATATACCGTCATCAACTTCACATTTCATGGAACCTGTGATCGGCAAGACAAGCTCACCTCTCTCGTGTGCGTGAATAGGTGGAGGAGTAGTTTCCTTATTCGAGGATAATAAAATAGCATCGATTAAGGACTCAGATTTGTTCGGATTGTAAAAATTCATTTAGCTCAAAATATCTGGGTTTTGTCCTTGTTTCTCAGTTAATGAGATGCTTAGAACAGTTAATACTTAAAAGTGCTATTAAACTTTAAAGACTTACAAATGACAAGACGCACCCTAGGAGGAAATACTAAATAGACGGCTTACAAAATGTATCTTTGGCCGATGGCTCCCTTTATCACTAGATAGTAGATGTATCACAGTTTGCAAATATACGGTCGATAGTGACAAGTGAACTCCGAAAGGCGGCCCCTGTTACCGATCAAGTTAGACCCAATAGCTCATATTATTGTTGCCTATGACTATCACGGCTGTACCTATGGACTATAATTTTTTCGGCTTAGGGTAAATCGCGCATGCGGTCTCCTTTTTAGACTTATCCTCGGCTCATACTAGCGCCCCAGTACCATCGCAGCAAACCGCTCAATCGAAAAACCGCTTCGATCACGGTAATTTACAAACTGCGCGTGTTGGGTTGATGAAGCTACGCTCATATCTATACCCCAAATCGGCTTTAATCCATTCGCTAACATCGAGTATCGAATATCAATGAGTACATTCTCTCTATCTGGATCGGCGATCACATAATCATCAGAAAAATACAGAAAGCGCTCTATATCATGACGTAGTACAGATGTTTGCTCCAGCCTCGGTATATCTCGATTCAGGACAAAACGTTTGGCTTGTCCCCCGCTATAAATGCGATTATCTGCAAATATCCCAAGACGAATAGCATCGACATAAAATATTCCATTACTCTCATATATGGAGCGCCACAACAGCAAGTTTGCCAAGGTTGGCTTCACCAGCATTCGCTCAATCTGGTGACCTCGTTGCTCGGCCAGTCGCAGTGTGACTTGACTGGCACTGTCGTTCTGCCAGACACCCAACATCAAATAGCTAGCCGCCAACACTAGGCCTAGTCGAGAACTGGGAGCAGTGCCACGGCGCAAGCCAACAACCATGGCTAGCAGCAAAACCCCCGAGAATATTGGGTCGATGATGGCTATTATTCCCCAGGCGGTGCGTAAATCGCTAAATGGCCATAGTAAGTGGGTGCCATAGCTAGTGGCTGCATCCAGTAGCCCGTGAGTAGCGTAGCCGAGCAAGGTATAGAAGAGCAGCCGTTTGAAGCTCAATCGCTGTTGCAAAAAAGGCCAAACAAGCAACGCCGCCAGTAAACCACCAAGTGGAATGAAGAGCAGTGAGTGGGTAAAGTAGCGATGGAATTCAATGTTGAGTAATGGATCACTGCTAGCGCGGATCAGGGTGTCCAAATCAGCAAGTAAGGCGGCACCGCAACCAACGCCAGTGGCAACTTTAATCTCGCTTTTACGCGATGCCGCCTGTGCGACGACACCCCCGAGCAAAGCCTGGGTTAGGATATCCAAATTATGTGCTCATTCCTGTGCTGCATAGTGCGATCATCCATCAACAAAAGCTTAAATATTATTCTAGGGTTGTTTAGAAGGCTAACGGGTCTGTGTTGGGACATTAGTCCTCGAGACAGTTGGCACGACTTAGGTGTCATCGTGACTGGAACAGTAAAGTAGCTCACCAACGTGTCCATATTTTTCCTTTTATCTTTATCAACACCTCCATTCTATATTTATTAATCATATTATAAACATATATTGCAAAACCTAATGAATCTGTTATTTCAATGATAAATGCTGCTGTAATCTCAGTCTAAAAGTCCAACGAGTCTTCTGCCATGCCAAAGCAGGATAAGGCCATCCTTATCAATCGCTATTAACAGTTCTTTTTCTAAGAAGAAATAGCCCCACCAACCTCGCTCTTTGGCATCGGAGAGTATAGTTGGATAGGTCAATTAGTTTGAAGACGTAGCTTAAAGGTACTTTTCTCATAAAGATTAAGCGTACCAACCTCGCTCTTTGGCATCTATGCCACCGCCAGATACCGCTCATCCTGAACATAAGAAAGCCCGCGATAGCGAGCTTTTTAGTCGTTCAGTAGGTCTAGGCTTGCATTACTTAAGCTTTCTGCGAATCTCACGCAAGGTTCGGATTTGCGCTGTCGCCTCTGCTAACTTGGCCGGCGCAGCGTATTTAAATTCGGTGGTATTGTCGCCAATCGCTTTCTTAGCATCTAATTTCGCCTGTGCTGTCGCCGCTTCATCCAGATCGTGGGCGTATGGCCGTGTCTGCTAAGATGATTACTTTGGTTGGCTGTACTTCAAAGAAGCCGCCAGAGACGTAGAAGATTTCATGCTCGCCGTTGGGCTTACGCAGTTCGACAGGGCTTGGTTTTAGTTCCGTAAAAGCGGAGTATGACCTAGGTAGATACCCAGCTCACCCAGACTAGCTGTGATGGATTCGAACTCAATCTGCCCTGAGAAAATTTCTTCCTCGGCACTGACGATGTCGCATTGTAAAGTTGTAGCCATGTTAATTCGGGCTATTAAGTCAAACTGTGGCCGTTATCGGAAGAGTGATAGCCACAATTTTTCAATTGATTGATAATAAGGAATAT
>MAAC01014878.1_pt1 | contig 16538 bp, 11 predicted proteins | sample 1115981 | NCBI WGS metagenome assembly MAAC01 (sample SAMN04961126, study PRJNA320927) | seawater metagenome | isolation source: sample BD02T64 sea water enriched with oil for 64 days | place: USA:Gulf of Mexico | collected 2013-07-27 | reverse complement strand
TACTTCCAATACAAGCTTCGACAAAAGTCACAACATATCACCACCTTAGAAAAAGAGATTCTAAGTAAAGATGCTCTCCTTCTTCAAAACATAAAACTAGCAAGCTTAGGAGAACTGTTAGAAAACATCACCCATCAGTGGAGACAACCACTTGCTGTTATCAATGCAGTGGGTTCAAACATGAATTTCAAATGCCAATTTGGAAATCTAGATGATAAGGAGATAAGTAGATGTGTTGGTATCATAGAAAAAAACGTCATGAATCTAAGTGATACAATTGAGAACTTTTCTTCTCTCTTTCATGATAGCTCATATAAGTCTTACTTTGAAATAGAAGAGAGTTTTACTTATATCACCAATATCTTACTGCCTCAACTCTATGAAGCAAATATAGAGCTTATCATCTCACTTCATAAAGCTACCATACATACTTATCAAAGTGAACTCATGCAAGTATTTATGCACTTACTTAATAACTCAATAGAAATTCTATCTTGTCATAAAAGTAAACAAAACTATATCTTCATAAAGGTACGCTCATCTAAGAAGTGTACAGTGATACAAATATATGACAATGCAAAGGGCATTCCCCAAGAGTATTTATCTGAGATATTTGAAGTTCACTTTACAAACAAAGAAGATGGTTCAGGAGCAGGTCTTTATATGTGCAAAAAAATAGTGGAAGAAAAACTTCTAGGAAAAATACGAGTAGATAATCATAGCTATACATATAAGGATGTTGAATATACAGGGGCTAGGTTTTGTATAGAGATACCAAAGGTATTGTAAATAAACGAACTTCCAGCAAGTAAGAGATAAAATAAATACATCAAAGGAATATCTATGACCAGAAGAGACTTTCTATATACCTCAGCCATCTTATCAAGCTCGGCACTTCTTAGTGCCAACTCAAACTTAACTTCATCTACTTTTACTTCAGATGAGGACTTTATCATCAAAGCTTCTTTTATGAGAGAAGAAAGTGATGAGCATAAAAGAACATGGATGAGTTTTGTAGCCAATGATTACATATGGGCAAAAGAACAAATACTCCATGTCAAACAAGACTTAGCAAAACTGGCTAGAACCATAGCAAGATATGAACCCGTATCTATTTTAGTCAATGATAAAGATATCTCACATGCCCGTGAGCTTCTCGGGAGTTTAAATTCATACAAATATCCTATTGAGTTAATATCCTTTGATATCGATGATTTATGGCTTAGGGACACAGGCCCTACCTTTGTATCAAATCAAGATGGAATTAAAAGTGGTATCAACTTCAACTTTAATGGTTGGGGAGAAAAACAAGAACATACCTTAGATAGTGAGGTAGCTGAGTTTATTACGAATCATGCAAAGGCAAGAGTCATCAACTCAAACCTAGTTTTAGAAGGTGGTAGTTTTGAAATAGATGGTGCAGGTACAGCCATACTTACTGAGAGTTCAGTGTTAAATGACAACAGAAATCCGCACTTCACCAAAGAAGAGTTTGAAGAGGAGCTCAAACTATTATTGGGTCTTAAAAAAATCATATGGCTAAAAGGTATCAAAGGCAAAGATATCACAGATGCCCATGTGGATTTCTATGCAAGATTTACTAAAGTTGGTACTGTATTAGTAAGCAGAGAAAACTACAAAGATACTTATGACTATGAAATTACACGAGAAAATATCAAAACACTTCAAAATGCCACCGATGCTGCTGGAAACAAACTAAACGTTATTATCTTAGATAATCCAGATATTTTTAATGAGTCATATGGTCTAGATGATTTTGCTGCTGGATACATAGGATACTATGTATGTAATGATGCTGTGATATTACAAAAGTTTGGTGATACTAAGGCAGATAAAAATGCCTATGATATTTTACAAAAACAGTTTCCCTCTCATACTATAGAGCAAATATCAGTGGATGGAATTGCTTCTGGTGGTGGTTCTATTCATTGCGCAACGCAACAAGAACCCTTGGGGTAATTATTTAGTCTAGCATATACATTTCTTTCTATTTTTACTTCTTAAATAACTTCACTTTTCAAATTATACTTTTCAATACATAATTATCTTTAAATATATTAAAAAGTATTTTCTGCATAATTATAAGCACTTTTAGAATCATATAAATCTTATTTTACGTGTTATCATACTAAACATTAAAATTAAAAGGTAGAAAAATGAAATTAGAAGACAAAGTAGTTGTAGTCACAGGTGGAAATAGTGGTATTGGATTTGGAATTGCTAAAGAGTTTAAAATTGAAGGTGCTAAAGGTAGTATATTTGGAAGAAACGGTGAGAGTCTAGAGAAGGCAAGTTCTGAGCTTGGAGATGATTTTTCAGCTATTAAAGCAGATGTGACCAGTTTATCCCAATTGGATACGGCATTTAAACAAACGATGGATACTTATGGAAAACTAGATGTACTAGTAGTAAATGCAGGAGGTGGTATTGGAGAAGGAACTTTGGGTTCAGTTATAAATACCAAAGAAGAGGATTATGAAAAGATGATTGACCTCAATTTAAAAAGTGTATTTTTTACCGTACAAAAAGCACTTCCTTATTTAAATGATGGCTCATCTATTATCTTAATAGCATCAATTGCTGCACAAAAAGCCTTTGAAGGTATGACTGTTTATGCTGCAGCGAAAGCTGGTGTTCGTTCATTTGCCAGATCTTTTTCATTAGATTTATTGCATAGAAATATCAGAGTAAATGTACTGAGCCCTGGAACAATCGAAACACCAGTCTTTGGAAAGATGGGTTTACCAGAAGAAGTAGTAGCTCAAGCAAAACAACAATTTGAAGAGTTGATTCCAGTTAAAAGAATAGGACAACCTAAAGACATGGGAAGAGTTGCAGTTTTTTTAGCTTCGAAAGATTCTTCGTTTCTTTTAGGAGAAGAAATAGTTGCAGATGGTGGAGTAGCTAATTTTTAGAATTGCATTTGAAGAAGTGAAGATATTATTTACATAGATAAGGATAACAATGAAAAACGTACTAATTATAAATGGTCATCAAAGATATGACCATTCCCATTTGAGAGTGCGGAGTCATGCTGCTCAAACCTTTCAAACCACGTTTCAGGTGCATCAGATGGAGTTACTTCAGAAGTTTGGGAAGAGCCATCACCGCATGAAGCTAATAGCTGAATAACGGTTAATATCAAAAATATCCTTTTCATAATGCTCTCTAAGGTGGAAAATTATTAGGTAACTCAAGAAAGGGCATTCTACTTTAAATATACTTTGTAATATAGAGATTTACTATGTCACCTCAAAGGTTATTTACTTTGCATGAATTGATGATGTAATAGAATTAATAGGTGGAAAAGATTGGACGAAGATATAAAACATTATACTTTTAACTGCTACTACATAGAACTACAGACCTATTTATTCAAGAGTTTTTCATTGAGCACTCTTCCACTCGTGTGAAAATAGCGGACTTATCTTCGCCTTAAAATCAGAGCCTATACTAGTGCTATTAAAAATATTCAATACAATTATAGGCAAGTGCTACTTCAACAGCATTATAATTATGCTCTTGTTCGATTACCCCTGTTAAGCTTTCATAGTAATAGCATATCTCGTATTTGATGTGAAAATGGTACTTTATTCTCCTTAACTTCTTCTCATAAGTTAAGGAGGTATAGTCCTAGGTTTTGTGTAAAATCAATTTATTGCCATTTTACTTTTACGATTTAACTGAGTTTAATTTGGTATTCAGTTGCCTTTCAAGTAAGCATCGAATTACCAACCTAATACCGGTTTTCTAATGTCAATAATTAACTAAGCCGAGCTTAACGGATCTAATGATTACAACACTAGTAACTTCACCTGTTTGAAACACACTACGAATAGGAGGCAATAGATTGGGATGTAAACCTCCGCCTTAACCTCATAATTAATCAAATGACATATTTTTTTTGCCAATGCTTTCTAGAATGTTTGTACTGTTAATGGTTTTAATTTTTCAATAACTTCAATTTATAAAGCCATATCAATAGGGTACTTGCCCAGTTTGAAAAATACATTGCTTTGAAATTTATGCCAAAATTTTTTAGCAGTATTTAGATAATGATTATTTTCTAATATCATAAAAACTTTCAACAAAAGTTTTTAATTTATTCGCGGCAAGTTACTGTTCACTGTACTTATATCCTTTATGGTCAATCTATTTTCCTAATAGGTATCAAATAGCTGTGCAATTTTTATAAATTCAGCCCTTAAATCATCAGAATAAGCACTTTAGTCTAAAGAGGTAAGCTTTTGGATGAAGGGCTTGAAGTAGTCCTGCAAACAAATATTTAGTATCTCTGAGTGTAACTCGATACTGTAAAGCATCACCATAGCTAAACTAATAATTTTTTCTTTAGTTTCTTTTACTTCTGTGCAAGTTTGCATTATAGCTCCATCACCTGAAGTAGCATCACTTTTTATTATTACCTGATCGTACAACTTAAAAGTAAGGATGTTACAGATCGACATGACAGAACATTAGACATAAAAACCGAGAAGATAATTGACAAAGGTTTTTCAGGGCTTTAGTGGGTTATTAAACCTTAACTTTGTGTCCTTTTCAGGAGTGTATTTTTCGATGACAAAGCAATTAAGTTACAATGTCCTTTTATTTAATACGGCTATCAAATTGAGTAATGTGTCTACATTATGAATATTATTTCCGTTAGCAGAAAACAAATAAAGCGAGGATTACAGTATATTTCAGGCATAAAAAAACCTAGCAAAAATCTAGGTCGTTTTATATCTACTTACAGTAGAAAAGTGGTGGGCGTGGCAGGAGTCGAACCTGCGACCGAAAAGGGATTCAATCGGAGCCAGCTCTACACCTAATATAAAACTATCCAGCAGAATTACAGAAGAGTTTATTTGTTCAGCTTTAACATGAGCGGCTTTTCATTTTTGATTAGCTCTCTCAAGTTAAGAAAGAAGATGGTATATTTCAGGCATAAAAAAACCTAGCAAAAGCTAGGTTTTTTTACATCTACTTACGTAGAAAAGTGGTGGGCGCGGCAGGAGTCGAACCTGCGACCGCCTGGTTCGTAGCCAGGTACTCTATCCAGCTGAGCTACGCGCCCACAATATGAAAATTATTTATACAACCTTTACATTAGCTGTCTTCATTATTTTGTCACTTGAAGAAAGTGGTGGGCGCGGCAGGAGTCGAACCTGCGACCGCCTGGTTCGTAGCCAGGTACTCTATCCAGCTGAGCTACGCGCCCTCATGAACTATTTTTTATATCTTAGTCTAAAGATAGCGAACTTACGTTCTACACAACCATTATTCTTCATAAGAAGAAAATGGCGGAGAGCGAGAGATTCGAACTCTCGAACGGATTTAAAGCCGTTACTCCCTTAGCAGGGGAGCGCCTTCGGCCACTCGGCCAGCTCTCCATTTTTCTTTTACTTCTTTATTGTTGAGTACTAATGTGCATTAAAACACACCTTAGACAAGAACCCTCTACCCGGCTGCAAACCAGATACTCCCTTAGCAGGTGAGCGTCTTAGACCAATTGGCCTCCTCTTCAATGGGTGCGAATAATAAGGGATTCTAAAAATAAGTCAAACAATTTTTAGTATTTATTTAGTATAAATTTCTATTTGCTGACAATTCAGTCAAATATGCTGTTTTTTAATCATTAACTTAACGTAAAGCATAAAAAAACACCGCCTGAGCGGTGTTTCTTAGTCGTTATATAAAGCTATATATATAACACTATTTCTCAGATACTTTAACAATCTACTAAATGATGAGTGATTTATTAGACTTTATTACCTGAAGCTTCATTATCGCCTTTTTCGGCTTGGATACGCATGTAAATTTCTTCACGGTGTACCGAGATTTCTTTCGGCGCATTAACGCCTATTCTTACCTGATTTCCTTTAACGCCTAAAACAGTCACGGTAACTTCGTCACCAATCATTAATGTTTCACCTACGCGTCTTGTTAATATAAGCATATTTTCTTCCTTATCCTTTAAAATGAGATCACTAAGTAAATATATATAAGCTAGTAATATATTAGAATTAGCTACTTTTTTAATCCATTCACTATAACTAATAGTCAATTTTTTATAAAAAGTCATTATTCACCAAAAACACCATATCCGATGGTAGCTTTCAATGAAACTTCGATTAAGAGTAACAAAAATACTATTACTCTATTAAACGAGCATATTTTAGCAATATTTCCATATCTTTGAATAGCTTTATAGCTTATTTTTGCAGCCAAAGCTGTGTTCAATTGTAATGTTTTATCTATTTTATTTAGATGCTAACAAAACAGTAACAATTAACAGCGGAACTAACAGGTTTAAAACAATGCTTTAAAAATGCAAAAAGGAAGCATTATGCTTCCTTTTTAGTATCTATAATAAGTGATTACTTAACACTTATTTATTCAAGGCCTACTTAAGCCAGTTTTTCTGTTAACCATGCAGAGACGCTTTCGAGTGCTGAGGTTATGTTTTCAGGCTGACTACCACCCGCTTGCGCCATATCAGGACGGCCACCACCTTTACCACCGACTTGCTGCGCAACCATATTCACCAACTCACCAGCTTTAACTCTACCGACTAAATCTTTAGTGACACCGGCAATTAGGCCTACTTTAGGTCCATTGGCTGTTGCCAACATAATAACGCCTGATTGCATTTTGTTTTTAAGTTCATCAACCATCCCGCGTAGTGCTTTACTTTCTACACCACCTAAATCAGCAATGAGTACCTTAACCCCATTAATTTCAATGGTGTTATTTACTAAATCAGATCCTGCTTGTGCCGCGAGCTCCTGTTTTAGTTGTCCGATTTCTTTTTCTAACTGCTTAGAACGACTAACAAGTTGCTCTACTTTACTACTTGCATTGGTAACATCAGTTTTAACCAGCGCGGCAATGTTAGTTAAAGAGGCGGTCTGTTGATTAATAAAATCAAGTGCGCCTGTACCCGTAACCGCTTCGATACGACGAACACCTGCAGCGATACCTGATTCAGAAATAATTTTTAACAAACCGATATCACCGGTTCTATTAACATGCACACCACCACAAAGCTCTAATGAAAAGTCGCCTAGTGTGACTACACGTACTTCATCATCGTACTTCTCACCAAAGAGTGCCATAGCACCTTTTGCTTTAGCTTCTTCAATATACATAGATTCAGTTTGTCTTGAGTGATTACGACGGATTTCATTGTTAACCATTTCTTCAACTGCATGCAATTCTCGGGCTGTAACGCCTTCAAAATGAGAAAAATCAAAACGCAATTTATCGCTATCACATAATGAACCTTTCTGCGTAACATGCTCACCTAGTACTTTACGTAACGCTTCATGCAATAAATGTGTGGCAGTATGGTTTTTAACAATTGCAGCTCTGCGCTCAACATTAATTTCAGCTTTTACTCGACGGTTCAAACCAATATCAGTATGTGCAGTACCTCTGTGGGCAAAAGCATTACCTAATTTAATCGTATCCGTTACTTCAAATACTCCGCCGTCGAGGTGTAGTACCCCACTATCACCTACTTGACCACCGGATTCAGCGTAAAATGGCGTGTGATCTAATACCACAATGCCTTGCTCACCCGAGTTTAATTGATTGACCGCGTCTTGATCTTGGCTGTTAAATAATTCAACTACAGTCGCTGAATATGAATCATTGTCGTAGCCTTTAAATGCTGTTTTTTGATCAGACTTGAGTTGTTGGTTATAATCAGTACCAAATTGACTCGCTTGTTGAGCACGTTCACGCTGTTGGCCCATCGCGACATCAAAACCATTATGATCAATCTTCAATTGGCGCTCACGAGCAATATCTGCCGTTAAATCCGCAGGGAAGCCATAAGTATCATATAGTTTAAAAACATCATCGCCCTTGATAGTATCACCCGCTAAGTTGCTTAAGATATCTTCAAGTAAAATCATGCCGCGATCTAGTGTGCGACCAAACTGTTCTTCCTCAATACGTAAAAGCTTTTCGATAATCGCTTGTTGTTGCAATAATTCAGGATAAGCATCACCCATTTGTTCGATTAATGAAGCAACAAGTTTATGGAAAAAATGTCCTTTAGCTTCTAATTTATGGCCATGGCGGATAGCACGACGAATAATACGACGAAGCACATAACCACGCCCCTCATTTGACGGCACAACACCATCAACAATTAAAAAACTACACGAACGAATGTGATCACTAATAACACGTAGTGATTTATGTTCAAGGTCATTACAACTAAGTAACGCAGCAGTATCTTTAATTAACGCTTGGAAAATATCTATTTCGTAGTTGCTGTGCACATTTTGCATAATGGCAGAAATGCGCTCTAAGCCCATACCTGTATCAATCGATGGGTTAGGTAATGGCTCCATAGTACCGTCGTTTTGACGATTAAATTGCATAAATACTATGTTCCATATTTCAATAAAACGATCGCCATCTTCATCTGGCGAGCCTGGAGGCCCACCAAACACATCTTCTCCGTGATCATAAAATATTTCAGAACATGGTCCACATGGACCCGTATCACCCATAGACCAGAAGTTATCTTTAGCGCCTATACGAATTACACGCTCAGCTGGTACACCAACTTTTTCAATCCAAATTTTCTCTGCTTCATCATCTTCGTCAAAAACTGTGACGGTAAGTTTTTCTTTTGGTATTTGTAATATCTGAGTCAAGAAATCCCAAGCAAAGAAAATAGCTTCTTCTTTAAAGTAATCACCAAAGCTAAAGTTACCCATCATTTCAAAAAATGTATGGTGACGCGCAGTATAGCCAACATTTTCGAGATCGTTATGCTTACCACCGGCTCGCACACAACGCTGTGCAGACGTTGCTCGGGTATAACTACGTGTTTCAGCACCTAAAAAAACATCTTTAAAAGGAACCATACCCGCATTGGTAAACAATAACGTTGCATCATTTCCAGGAACGAGTGAGCTACTTTTAACTATTTGGTGTTGTTTGGTGGCAAAAAAATCTAAAAATGCCTGACGGACTTCGGCGGTGCTTTTAATCATGGGATACTCAACAAATCGATTTAGGTCTATGTTAATTCGGGTCTATTTAAATTCGGATTTCATTCTAATATCGCAGAAATTTCATTACTGGAATAACCGCTACATTGTAAAAAACGAATCGTTTTGGCTTATTCTTTTTGTACTACTTTTTTATCAAGCTTACATTCTGTATTTTAATCAATAGAGTGCTTGGTACCAAAGTGCTTATTATACCCAAGCTGAGCTTGAAGATACCAATCAATTTCACAACTTTCACGCAATTATTGAATAATTGTTGTGCAGATACCTTTTTGTTGGAGTTCATTGGCTATGTAAAAGCCAACCACAGGCAGTTTTAATTGATAGCAACAGTACAATATACCCGTTACCAATCAAGATGAACGTTTCAGAGTGCTTGAACAACATCACTTTATCGATAATCAATGCTATAGCGAAAGCGATAATTGCTGGCTTTCATCTGGACTATCAGCAAAGCCAAGTGTTAAACCAACAAGTCGTATACTTCGTTTATTTGCCCTGCTGTATGCTTTTGATAATAAAGTGAGAAAAAGGGCTTGCTGACATTCATGACTCTGCGTTTCAACGGTTGTTTGATTAAAGTCAGTAAATTTAAGCTTCACTCCTTGTTTAATAATTTCTCTATTACTGTGGGGGGCAAGTCGAGTAAGTAGTTTTTGGTATAAGGAATCTATTACAAACTTGCATTCATCTTGGGTAGATATATCTTGCGCTAACGTTGTTTCGATGGCGAGTGACTTTCGTTGTCGACTAACTTCTAAAGCTCTATTATCGACACCGTGGGACCTTAGGTATAAGCTATTAGCGAATTTACCTACTATATTTTGTAGTGCCCTAATATTACTTTGACGTACATCCGCACAGGTAACATAACCATGCTTATTTAACTTTTCGAATGTTTTGGGACCAATACCGGGTATTTTCTTTAGTGAGAGTTGTTCGACAAAATTAGCGACTTTATCTGGGGTAATAACGCATTGACCATTGGGTTTATTTTCATCACTGGCAATTTTTGCCAAAAATTTATTCGGCGCAATGCCTGCCGAGGCCGTTAAGTTTAATTCTTTAAATATATCAGCTCTAATTTTCTCAGCAATAAGCGTAGCACTCCCCTGACACATCGTTGCATCAGTAACATCAAGATATGCCTCATCTAAAGATAAAGGTTCAATAAGATCGGTATAGCGAGAAAATATTTCTCTGATATGTTTAGAGGTTTCTTTATATACGTCCATGCGGCCATGAACAATTTTAAGGTTTGGGCAAAGCTGTTTTGCTTTAATCGCTGGCATGGCAGCACGTACACCAAACTGACGAGCTTGATAATTACTAGTACATAAGACACTGCGTGGCCCATCACCACCCACTGCCAATGGGATATTTTGATACTCAGGAAAATCTCGCATTTCAACCGCAGCATAAAAACAGTCCATGTCAATGTGAATTATTTTTTTCTGATTACCCATAGTCAACTCGCCACCAATAACTGTATATAAAAACAGTATACTATTTTTAGATGGCTTAGCAAGTGGGTTTATTGGATTGCTGGTGTCTACTCTTGTTTCTAACTTTTTAGCTAACTCTTCACCAAAGCCTGTATCTAGCTATGATTAGGCGAACCCAGTGTTGGCACTAATACATCAAATAATGCATCAATATGATCATCACGATCATTTAACGCAGCAATATAATGATAGCTTTCACCACCCGCTTCTATAAAGACTTCACTATTTTCGTGAATTAACTCTTCGAGAGTTTCTAGGCAGTCTGCACTAAATGCAGGGCTCATAATAGCAACGTGTTTTATACCTTGCTTCGGAAGGTTTTCAAGGGTTACATCCGTGTAGGGCTTAAGCCACTCAGCCTTACCAAAACGTGATTGAAAGGTCATGATAATTTCATCATCAGTAAAACCTAAATCACTAGCAAGTATTACCTTTTTGAGTAGTGACGTTGTTTCGAGACAGAAGTCATAATACGGATCGCCCCACTTTCGAAATAGCTCTGGCATGCCATGGTATGACAGTACTAAGCGTTCGGGTTTGCCATGACTTGCCACATGCTCTTTTACTGTCTCGGCTAACGCTTCAATATAGAGTGGATTATTATGGTAGGTGTGTAAAAAGTGTATCGATGGTATATAGCGCCATTTTTGTAATTCTTTACTAACAGCATCAAAAGTGGACGCTGTTGTTGGTCCTGCATATTGAGGATATAGAGGTAATACAACAATTTTATCAACACCTTGTTGCTGAAATTGTTGTAATACTCTCGCAATTGATGGATTGCCGTAACGCATGGCAAAATCAACAATAACATTATCACCGTATTGCGATTTAATTTTTGTTGCCATTTTTGCTTTTTGCGCAGCGGTAATGCTTAACAAAGGAGCACCATCATCTTGCCAAACCGTTTGGTATAACTTGGCAGATTTTGCTGGTCTGATTCGCAAAATAATACCATGTAAAATTAACAGCCAAATTAAGCGCGGAATTTCAACCACACGTCTATCAGATAAAAACTCTTGCAAATAGCGACGCACAGCACTCGTTGTTGGTTCATCAGGTGAACCTAAATTAGTAATTAATACTGCCGTTGTTGAGCTTTTTTTTTCATCAGCAGTATTATCACTATTTTGTTTACGTGCACTAAAGCGAGATTTCATTTGGCTTTTTCTTCTGTTAAGTTATACCAATACAAATAGATATGTGATCATTCTAAATGGACTAAATATTTGATCACTAACTTACTGGTATTGGTATTATTGAGTAAATTTAGGATTTACTCAACTAGGTTATTCACTACTAATTCAAGCGTTTCACTGCGGTTTACATCAATACCAAGTGCTTCCGCTTTAAAGTCCCCTGACTTAATACCAACGCCACCTTGCATTGAAACAATGGCATATACATGCACTTTTTCTACACTAGCTAAGTTATTTTCACTGCTCATCGCTTGGCTATTATTCAACACAACTACAGTAGGTAAATCGCTGATTTTCATTTTAACAGCAGCAAGTGGCATACGCTGACCATTGGTAGGTACAGCATAGATAAATACGACGCGGTCTTCACCCTTTGCTAACTGTTTGGCAATATCATCAGATAAGCTAACACTCACTTTTAATTGGGGCCCTGCAACGAGTTGCGCTTGTGCCCTATCTACAGGATTAGGTGCTGGATTATCGACTGAACTGCTTGCTGACTGATCTGCTGAGCTACTTGCTGAAATACCGAGTCTATTTTTAGCTTCTGCTACGGCCTCTTTAAGTGCAGTAATATTGACGCCTTGATTATTTGAATCAATAACACGCTGCCAGTGAGTGATAGCTGATTGGTAATTTTCCCCAATAAAATTATGCATACCTAATAAAATATTGGTTGATGGATCATTGATATCAAGCGCTAATGCTTTATCAATATATTTTTGTACTTGCGCACTAATTTTTTGATCGTTTTTATAATAAAGGGCTTGAGCAATCGCACCTAATAGATCTGCGTGTTCCCCTTCAATTTTGATCACTCTGGTAAAAGCAATAACCGCTTCATCGAAGCCGCCAACGGCAACATAGGTTTGCCCTAAGTTATACCAGGCTTCACTATCTTCAGGGTTTGATTCAATATGTTGCTGCAGCTTTTCAATATGTGCCATGGCATCAATTTCACGTTGCTTTAGCATGTCCTCTTGTGATTTAGCTTCTTGCTGACCATGCCCTGCTGGTAATTCGGTAAGAATTTTGTAACTGCCTTGCTTGTTATAAAGTGCTATAGAAAAAATGATAATAAAGACACTTAATCCTAGCGGCCAAAAAGGAGAATACGGCTTAGTTACAGTCGTGGTAACTTTTTCTTCTGTTGAAGTAGTTTCTATATCCTGCAATAAGGTATTATCAAGTTCAGCTAACAAGTATTGATAGTTCTCCTCATCAATACCTCCTTCGCCGTAGTCTTTTTCTATCTCTTTTTTGTGTTCGTGATATAGGCGAATATTGGTTTCATCACGCAAACTACTATCGACGCGAACATCTTGTGTTTTCTGTTTAAAGAAAGGTCGCCATACAATCAATAATAATAAAATTAAAAATATAAGGCCTATTACTAAAAATTCCATAATGCTATCTACTACTTCTTTTAATTTATCGAGTGGTTATTTACCGTTTGTTAAGTTTTTAAGCTTTTCTTGTTGCTCAGAGGATAAAGCCAAGGTTTTTTTATCCACTGGTTTCCTGCGAACAATAACAATAACCACAATGACACCTAACAAAATTAAGACTGCTGGACCAAACCATAAAACGTAAGTCAACTCAGAGACTCTTGGTCGATATAAAACAAATTCACCATAACGATTTACCATAAAGTCGACGATTTCACTATCGGCTTTACCTTGTTGCAACAACTCATAAAGTTCTTTACGTAAATCAGCAGCAATAGGTGAATTTGAATCAGCTAAGTTTTGGTTTTGACACTTAGGGCATCTTAACTCTTTACTTAAGGCTTGAAAGCGGATTTTAGTCACTTCATCATTAAATTCATAAGTTTCTACTGGGCTAGCCGTAGCTATGTTAGCGCTAAACGCGAATACCAATGTGAGTATAAATATGCTGAATAGACGCATGTTATTTTCCCTGCTTTTTTTCTTCAATTAGCTGAGCAATTAATGGCTCAAATTCACGTCGCCATACGCGTGTATCAATGGCACCGGCAAAGCGTTTACGAATAATACCGTGATGATCAATTACGAATGTTTCTGGCGCACCATAAACACCGAGATCTAAACCTAAGGTCCCTTCTTCATCAAAAATTGAAAACATATAAGGGTCTTCATAATTTTGAAGCCATTTTTGCGCGGCACCACGCTCATCTTTATAGTTCAAGCCATACAATTTAACTTGAGGGTCCTTTGCAATATCAACTAAATATGGGTGTTCATACTTACAAGTAGGACACCAGGTAGCCCAAACATTAACTAAAACAATATCACCAAGGAGATCTGACTGAGTGACTACTTTGTCACTGTTGTTAAGTGTTTGCAGTGCAAAAGCTGGCATAGTCTTGCCAACCAGTGCCGACGGCATATCTTGTGGGTTAAGTGATAAACCACGATATAACACCACACCTAATGCGATGACTAACACCAAGGGTAAAAAACGAATGAGCTTACCCATGATTATACCTCCGACACTTTTGGCATATTAGCAGACGTTGCAGCTACTGTATTTGTCAACGAGTCAGCAACAACTGGCGAATTAACAACTACAGGTTTTCTTCGGCGATAGCGCTTATCAAGCATTGATAGAATACCACCTGCGCCCATGAAAATTGCCCCTAACCAGATCCAACGAACAAATGGCTTATAATGCACTCGAATTGCCCAGGCACCACCCGGTAACGGATCACCTAAAGCCACATATACGTCCCGGAACAAACCAGGATCAATACCGGCTTCAGTCATTCCCATCGTTTGTACACGGTAAGAACGACGTTCTGGTTTGAGTAAACTAACAAATTCACTTTCATTCGGACCGGTAACTTTATAGATATTAATTTGTCCTTGTTCGGCGCTGTAATTAGGGCCTTCAACATGTTTAATGCCTTTAAACTCAATTTCATAACCCGAAATAGTTACTCTTTCGTTTAACGCCATTTTTACATTGGTTTCACTTTCATACATTGAAACGATTGTAACGCCAACAATAGTGATAGCAATACCAGCATGGGCTGTTGCCATACCTAGATGACTTGTCGTTAGTTTTCCCGCTAATTGATATTGGTTGTTAACTTCTTTAACAACAACTAAGAATACCCAAGTGGCTAATGTAATACCCATGGCCACTAAAGCATTGAATTCACCACCATAAATCACTGGGAATAATAAACCAAAGGCAATACTAAATACCGAAGGACTTAATAGTCGTTTACGTAATTCGCCTTGCTTAGCTTTTTTCCAACGAATCAAAGGGCCTATTCCCATAATGATAAAGAGAATACTCATGATAGGAATAAAAACGGCATTAAAATACGGAGGACCAACTGATATTTTTCCGTAACCTAACGCATCAACTAATAATGGATATAAAGTACCTAAAAGAACGGTTACCGCTGCAACAACCAAAATAACGTTACACAATAGCAGTGCCGTTTCACGTGAATAAAAGGCGAAGCGAGAAAAGCTCGCCACTGTACTAGCTCTAAATGCATATAGCGTTAAAGAACCGCCAATAGCAATAGCTAGAATGACAAGAATAAAGATACCGCGAGAAGGATCGGCAGCGAAAGAATGTACCGAAGTAATCACCCCGGAACGCACTAGGAAGGTACCTAATAAACTTAAACCAAAAGCAAATATTGCCAGTAAAATAGTCCAGTTTCTAAAGGTGCCACGTTTTTCAGTTACCGCTAAAGAATGGATCAGAGCAGTACCAACAAGCCAAGGCATAAAGGATGCATTTTCAACAGGATCCCAAAACCACCAGCCGCCCCAGCCAAGTTCATAATATGCCCACCAGCTACCTAGCGCGATACCTAATGTTAAAAACATCCACGCGCCGACTGTCCAAGGACGAGACCAACGAGCCCATGCTGCATCCATTTTCCCTGCCATTAAAGCGGCAACAGCAAACGCAAAAGCAACTGCAAAACCAACATAACCAAGGTATAACAATGGTGGATGAATAATTAAGCCAATATCTTGCAATAATGGGTTTAAATCACGACCTTCCATCGGCACATTCGGCCATAAACGGTCAAATGGATTGGAGGTTAATAAAGTAAAAGCGATAAATCCGATAGCAATCATACCCATAACAGCTAGAACACGAGAGATAAATTCTTCTTCAATACCTTTTGAGAACCGCGCAACAGCGGCAGTCCATGCAGTTAATGAGAACACCCACAACAATAATGAGCCTTCATGACCGCCCCAAACGGCGCTTATTTTAAAATAATAGGGTAAATGGGTATTTGAGTGACTGGCGATGTACTTAATAGAAAAGTCATCAACGACAAAACTGTAGGCAAGAATGACAATACTAATACCGGTGAAAAAAAACATACCGTAAGCAAGTGGTCTAGCATAGGTCATGAGTTTCTTTAAAGAACTCTGCTCCGGACTATGAACACCGATTAACGGAATTAAAGTTAAGCAAATAGCAAATGCTAAAGCAATTATAAGGGCTAAGTGACCGAGTTCAGGTATAAGCTCAGGCATTTGTGTTGCTACCATATCGGGTATCATTGGGTTCTCCGCTCTACTTCAAAAAACAATTAACCATGAGTAATTAGTAAACAATACCAATTCGGCTAAAAATTATCGCGTCATACTAACATTTTATCGGTTCAAATATTAATGTAAATTAACGACTCAAGTTGTTTCATAATGTTACAAGTTTCTTGGGCTATGTTAATGTTGGCTATGGTATTATATCACCCAAAGTGATTATACGATCCATATCAAGAATTACTCGACAAACATACGCTAGAATTTAGC
>MAAC01015540.1_pt1 | contig 16547 bp, 15 predicted proteins | sample 1115981 | NCBI WGS metagenome assembly MAAC01 (sample SAMN04961126, study PRJNA320927) | seawater metagenome | isolation source: sample BD02T64 sea water enriched with oil for 64 days | place: USA:Gulf of Mexico | collected 2013-07-27 | reverse complement strand
ACTACAACTACCCACAAAACATTGCGTGGACCAAGAGGTGGAATGATTATGATTGGTAAGGATTTTGAAAATCCATTTGGATTGAAATTAAAATCAGGAAAATTAAAGAAAATGTCAACATTGCTTAATTCTTCTGTATTTCCAGGGAATCAAGGTGGACCTTTAGAGCATGTAATCGCTGCAAAAGCAATTGCTTTTGGAGAAGCATTAACAGATGAATTTTTAGAATATCAATTACAAGTCAAAGAAAATGCGGCAGTTATGGCAGCAGCTCTAATTGCAAAAGGATATGACATTATTTCTGGAGGAACAGACAATCACTGTATGTTAATTGACATGCGTAACAAAGATATTTCTGGAAAAGATGCAGAGATTGCATTAGGAAAAGCAGACATTACTGTAAATAAAAACATGGTTCCTTTTGATGATAAAAGCCCATTTGTTACTTCTGGAATTAGAATTGGTACCGCAGCAATTACAACGCGTGGATTAAAAGCGGAAGATATGCAACAAGTAGTTGATTTTATTGATGAAGCAATTCAGAATCATGACAACGATGAAGCATTAGCTGATATCGGTGATAGGGTAGAAGAGATGATGAGCGCTAGACGTTTATTCGTAATGTAGGTAACGCAGTTACCATTTTACAATAAAAAAAACCTGAACTTCTTGTTTAGGTTTTTTTATGCAGGAAAAAGCTGGCTGTTCGAGTGATTTCAATGGAGTGCAACGAAATTGAAATTGTATCGAGAACATCTTCAAACAAAAACCCGTTTGAATCTAAACCTTTAGAACTTTTTTCAGAATCAATGGTGTAGGTCTTCAACTGGTTTTATATATTTATCTTTTTTAAAACAATTAACTAATGGACGCTTACCTTATTGCAACAATACTCATCTTATTATCAGGGATATTTGGATACATTAATACGCGGTTTTTAAAACTTCCAAATACCATTGGATTGATGGTGATAACCATTGTTTTCACGTTAATTGTAATTGCAGTAAGTTATTTTGATCCTACTTTGTTAAACTTTGAAAAAGAGATCATTTCAAAAATAAATTTTAGAGAAGTATTATTGGAAGAGATGTTAAGTTTCTTATTGTTTGCAGGTGCCTTGCACACCAATTTCAAACAGTTAAAACTTCAGCGTTGGCCCGTATTATTGTTTTCTACATTTGGCGTATTAACATCAACATTTTTAGTAGGAATAGCCATGTATTATGTGTTACAGTTAGTTGGAATGCCAATTGAATTTATTTATTGTTTGCTCTTTGGAGCTTTAATTTCTCCAACAGATCCAATAGCAGTATTGGGAATTTTAAAGAAAGCAAACGTACCAAAGAAATTAGAAACTAAAATTGTTGGTGAATCTTTATTTAATGATGGTGTTGGAGTAGTGGTTTTCTTAACCATATTTCAAATTGCTTCTTTTGGAACTGAAAATGTTGCGGCCATGGATATCCTTCAATTGTTTGGAAAAGAAGTGCTTGGAGGAATTTTGTTAGGAGGGGTTTTGGGTTGGATTACGTACCGCTTATTAAAATCTATTGATGATTATGATATCGAAGTAATTATAACATTGGCTGCGGTTATGGGCGGAACGGTATTGGCTCAAAAGCTGCATTTATCGGCACCGTTGGCAATGGTAACCGCTGGATTAATTGTAGGGAATGATACGGTTAGAGATACTGCCATGTCAGAAACAACTGAGCGTTATGTAGATAAGTTTTGGGAATTGATAGACATCCTTTTAAATGCCATTTTATTTGTGATGATTGGTATGGAGATGTTGGTGCTAGTGATTGATGGTGATTACGTATTTGCTGGGTTAATAGCAGTTCCAGTGATATTAGCTTGTAGATACTTATCATTATTGATTCCGATAAATATATTTAAAAAGAAATTGGACTTTGTACCCAATACGAACCTTATTATGACTTGGGGAGGATTGCGTGGCGGAATATCCATTGCCTTGGCTTTGGGATTGACCAATGAAATGCACAGAGACTTATTCTTGGTAATTACCTATATCGTAGTGATATTCTCTATTATAGTTCAAGGATTAACAGTAGGAAAGTTGGTTAATAAATTAAAGTAATGGTTACAATTCAACCTTTGCATTATGATTCTCTAAAATAGATACGTAATCCTGTATTTTAAACTCAGATCGTTTAAAAGTATTCGACCTGTTTCTAGCTTCTTCTTGGTGTTTAATGCTTCTAGAGAAACGTCTGATACTATCTTCGGTGTTTAAAATTAGACCAGGAACAGCAACATTATTTCCGTGTTCATCTTTTGCAACCATGGTAAAATATGAAGAGTTGCAATGCTTAATTTCCCCCGTTTGAATATTCTCAGATTCCACGCGAACACCTATAACCATAGAGGTTCTTCCGGTGTAATTTACGGATGCTCTTAATGTAACCAGTTGCCCGACGTCAATAGGGTTTAAAAAATTGACTTTGTTTACAGAAGCAGTGACACAATAGTTTCTAGAATGCTTTGAAGCACAGGCAAAGGCAATTTGGTCCATTAAATTTAAAATGTACCCACCATGAATCTTTCCGCTAAAATTAGAATGTGAGGGCAGCATTAATTCTGTAATAGTTGTTTGAGAATCTGTTACATTTTTAAATGATTTATTCATCTTCTGCACGTTTTATAATGGCTTCTGGCAAAGATTTCTTTGCTTTCGCACCTAACTTCTTAATCTTTTCTACACTGGTAATCAGATTTCCTTTTCCATCAACTAATTTATTCATGGCAGCATTGTAATCTGCTTTAGAAGCATCAATTTTTTTTCCAATACCGATTAAATCAGCTAACAACCCGTCAAACTTATCATATAAAGCACCGGCCTGTCTCGCTATTTCAATAGCATTACGTTGTTGTTTCTCGTTATTCCACATAGAATCAATGGTTCTTAGTGTAGCAAGCAGTGTAGTTGGTGTAACTATTACAATGTTCTTCTCAAAAGCTTTGTTGTATAATGTATTGTCAAAGTTTAACGCAATGGCAAATGCGGGTTCGATAGGTACAAATAATAAGACAAAATCTGGTGAATCTATTTTGTATAAATCTTCATACTTCTTTTCACTCAATTGATCTACATGTCGTTTTAAAGAAGCCACATGTTCTTTTAAGAAACGTTCCTTTGCTTTCTCATCATCAGAGTTTACAAATTGCTCATAGGCAGTTAAAGAAACTTTAGAATCGACAATCATTTTCTTGTTATCGGGCAAATTAATCACCACATCTGGTAACACTCTATTGCCTTCTTCTGTGGTAAAGCTTTGCTGTACATAGTACTCTCTATCTTTCTCTAAACCAGACTTTTCTAAAACTCTTTCAAGTACTAACTCACCCCAGTTTCCTTGAGTTTTACTATCTCCTTTTAAGGCTTTTGTTAGGTTGATAGTTTCCTTACTCATTTGTAAGTTCATTTCCTTCAAACCTAAAATTTGTTGACGCAAAGCAGCGTGATAATCGATACTTTCTTTGTGTGTCTTATCAACTTTATCTTCAAATAATTTAATTTTTTCTTGCAATGGATTTAAAATCATTTGCATGTTTTCTTTATTCTGAGCAGTAAACTTTGTCGACTTCTCGTCCAATATTTTGTTGGCTAAATTCTCAAATTCTTTGGTGAATTTCTCTTGTAATTTTTCTACTTCTTGTTTGTTTTCTGAAAGCTTTAGGTTTACGTTCTCTAGTTCAGAAACAAGCTTGGTGTTTTCAATGACCAACAGTTCTTTTTCTTTTCTAAATTCTTCTTGTTCATTAGAAGCATGCAAAACTTTATTCTCTAATTCTGTTTTTTGGTGCGTAGCCAAGCGTTCTCTTTCTTCTAGCGTAGAGGTTTCTTTTTCAAATTTTAATTTTGAGATATAGCGCCCTACAAACACACCAATGGCAATAGAAACAAGTGAAATGATAAATTCGATCATAGAAATTAATTGAAGTTGATTTGTTGATATCCTTCTGTTTGAAAATGAACTAAGGCTGTTAATGCAGATAAAGAAACCTGTACATCTGTAGAAGTATGTTCTTTTTTATATCCTTTTGCATAGAGCGATTGTCCACATACAAATATATCAACATTTGCTTGTTTTAAGGCATGTAATAGTGCCGAATTTGGATTTTCTTTTCCGTATTTTTTTAGATATGCAGCATCATTCAATGCGTTTTTAGTGGCTGCTCCGTGTAATATCAATGCAACTTTTAAGTTTCCTTTTGGAACTCCTTGTTGTACATGCATGCTTATATAGCGCGCTACAGTAACTATTGAACCATTCTTCTTACTTTTCTTTTTTCCGTCTGTAAACACATCAAAAACAACTTTATAGACCTTGTCTTTTTGTAGTAATAAATCAGGTTTTTCTATTTGAAAGACCTTTCCAAAGTCGGCAATAGTTTTATGTTTTTGTGCTTGAATTTGTAGTGTTAGTACTAAAGCAATCAGAAGTAGGATACTATTTTTCATGGAGTTGTTTTAAAATATAATAGTACGAATATTCTCGTAGTTATTTTGTGTTTTTTTTAGTTCAATTCTATCTAAAAAAACGTAATATTGAACATTCACTTAATAAGAATGTATGCTTTCAAAATTTATCTTTACCAAGTTAATGGGATGGAAATTGGTAAACGATTTTCCTAAGGACATTCAAAAGTATGTTGTTATTGCTGCGCCACACACAAGTTGGCAGGATTTTCCTATCGGAATTTTGGCAAGAAACACTTCTGGAGTAAAGATTAATTTTATAGGGAAAGCCTCATTATTTAAAGGGCCTTTTGGTTTTATTTTTAAAAGCTTAGGAGGTACACCAGTTGATCGATCTACAAGTAATAACTTGGTAGATGCTATTGTACAAATCTTTGATAAAAAAGAGCAGTTTATTTTGGCATTATCTCCAGAAGGAACTCGAAAAAAGGTGGACAAATGGAAAACAGGGTTCTATTTTATTGCCAAAGGAGCAAAGGTACCTATTGTAATGGCAACTTTAGATTTTAGCAAAAAGCAAGTAAAAGTTTCTGAGCCTTATTATACTACAGACAATAAGGAGAAAGATTTTGAATATTTTCATTCTTTTTTTAGTCCTACTATGGCTAAAAAGCCAACGCAGTTTTAAGTTGTTATAATTTTTAAAGACTTATTTCAAAAAAGGATTTCAAATTTTGTAATTTTGGCACTCTAATTGTTATTAGATCGCTAAATTAAACTTTAATGAAAAAAATTACCTATATCTTATTTACATTACTAATCATTGCTGCGTGTAGTAGCGTGAAAACAACTCAAGAAGCCATTAACTCTGGTGACTATGATAAAGCGATTAGCTTGGCTGTAAAGAACTTGAGAAGCAGTAAAACAAAAAAAGGCAATCAGCCCTATATTCCGATGTTAGAAGATGCTTTTAAAAAGGCAACTGAAAAAGATAAATCTCGAATTAAGTTTTTAAAAAAGGATGGAAATCCTGAAAATTTAGAACGTATTTACAATTTATATCAAACCTTAGATTATAGACAAGAAATGATTAAACCGTTGTTACCATTGCGTGATATGGCTAATGGAAGAATGGCAAAGTTTAGAATTAAAGATTATTCTTCAGACCTAATTACGTCTAAAAATAAGCTGACAGCTTTATTATATGCGAATGTAAAAAGCTTGTTCAATTCAAACAATAAATACGATTATAGAAAAGCCTATGATGAGTTGTCCTATATTGAAAAGATCAATCCTAATTATAAAAATACAAGACGTTTAAAAAACGATGCGCATGCTAAAGGAACTGATTATGTGTTGGTTTCTATGAAAAATAGAACGCGGAAAATTATTCCGAAACGCCTGTCTAAAGACTTGTTAAATATTGACACCTATGGTTTTGATGACTTATGGACCGTGTATCACAGCAGAAAAGACAAAGACTTTACCTACGATTATGGTTTAGAGATAACCTTAAGAGATATCAATATTTCTCCAGAGCAAATTAGAGAAAAACAACTTGTAAAAGAAAAACAAATTAAAGATGGTTGGAAATATTTATTAGATAAAGATGGAAACCAAGTGATTGATGACAAGGGAAAAAAAGTAAAAGTTGATAAAATGGTGACTGTTAGATGTGAGTTGTTTCAATTCACACAGTTTAAATCTGCAGAAGTAGTTGGTCAAGTAAAGTACAAAGATTTAGCAACAAAGCAGTTATTAAAGACCTTTCCAATAAAGAGTAAATTTGTCTTTGAGCATAACTATGCAACATACAATGGGGATAAAAGAGCATTGGTAAAGTCGTATTTAGATATGATTATCTTACGATCTGTAAAATTCCCATCAAATGAACAAATGGTGTATGATGCAGGAAACGATTTAAAGCAACACTTAAAAAATATTATTCGAAGAAATAGGTTTAGAAACTAGTCTTTTAAATAATAAACATAAAAAAAACGTCATTGCGAACAAAGTGAAGCAATCTCATCAAAAGATTACTTCGAAGTAAACTTCTCGTAATGACGTTTTATTTTATCTTAACTATATATTATCCTTTATAAAAAGGCAACTTCACTACAACAGCAGGAATTGCTTTTTTACGTACTTGAATAAATATTTGAGTTTCTCTTTTTGTATGAGGTCTGTTTACATATCCCATTCCGATTCCTTTTCCTAAAGACGGACTCATAGTACCAGAAGTAACAGCTCCAATAACATTTCCTTCTGCATCAACAATATCATACCCTTGTCTTGGAATTCCTCTTTCTGTCAATTCAAAAGCAACCAATCTACGTGTAATTCCGTTTTCTTTTTGAGTCAATAAATTGTCCGAATTCACAAATTCTTTTGTAAACTTGGTAATCCAACCCAATCCAGCTTCAATAGGAGAGGTGGTATCATTAATATCGTTACCATATAAACAGTATCCCATTTCTAAACGTAAGGTATCTCTTGCTGCTAATCCAATTGGTTTAATTCCGAATGCTTCACCGGCTTCAAAAACCTTGTTCCAAAGAGCTTCTGCATCTTCGTTCTTTACATACACTTCAAATCCACCAGAACCAGTGTACCCAGTTGCAGAAACAATTACATTGTCCATACCTGCAAAATCAGCTACCTGAAATGTGTAAAACTTAATGGTAGATAAATCTACAGAAGTCAATGATTGCATCGCTTCAACAGCTTTAGGCCCTTGAATTGCTAATAAAGAATAGTTGTCAGAAACGTTTCTTAACTCTGCTCCAAATGCTGCATTGTGTTTAGAAATCCAGTTCCAATCTTTATCAATATTAGAAGCATTTACGACTAACATGTAGGTGTTTTCTTTAATTCTATAACAAATTAAATCATCTACAATTCCATTTGTATCATTAGGGAAACAGCTGTATTGTGCATCTCCAATGGCCAATTTAGAAGCATCATTAGAAGTAACTTTCTGAATTAATGCCAAGGCATGTTCTCCTTCTACTAAAAACTCTCCCATATGACTCACATCAAAAACTCCAACAGCTTTTCTTACGGTTTCATGTTCAGCATTAATTCCTTCATAAGAAACAGGCATTTTATAACCAGCAAAAGGAACAATCTTAGCACCAAGCGCTTCGTGTACGTGTGTTAATGCAGTATTTTTCATTGTATTATATATCTATTTAGTTGTTGTGTATAATTTTTCGCTAATGTATTGAAATTTGCACAATTATACTCATATTCAAAACAGAATTGCATTCGCGTTTATTCCCTAATGTTTTGTTAATATTACCATCAATCCTAAATTCATTATTGGATTTAATATTACATTTGGGCAACCAACTTTAATAAATTACTATAATGAGTACTAAAAGAATAGTGCTAGCATGTTTCTTACTTGCTACAATGTTTAGTTTTTCTCAAGGGAAAGACATACCAACAGATTTTTTATCAAAAGAATTTCATAAAGAAAGAAGGGCTGCTTTACGCGCTAAAATGCCGAAAAACTCTGTGGCAGTATTTTTTGCAAATGCAGCAAGAAATAGAGCGAATGATGTAGATTATGTATACCATCAAGATCCAAATTTTTACTATTTAACAGGCTATAAAGAACCAAATGCGGTGATTTTGATATTCTCTGAAAAACAAAAATCTGAGAAAGGAAATTATACTGAGTTGTTTTATGTTCAGAAAAGAGATGCTAGAGCAGAAATGTGGAATGGGTACCGACTTGGAGTAGCAGGTGTACAAAAAGAACTAGGGATAAATAATGCATTTAACGGAGAAGAATTTGTGAACCTTACACTAGACTTTACAAAGTTTGACAAGGTGATTTTTACAGATTTTAAAAATGATGTTAGAGATAATAAAAGAGACAAAGCAGACTTGTATGATTTAATTGCACAGTTTAAAGAAAAAGTTTCTTACAAAACCACAGCAGCTAAAATTCCAGCTTCAGATAAAAACATCAAACTAGCAACAAATATTGATGTAAAAAGTATGCGTAGATATATGGCTTCTTTACGTGAAGTAAAGACCAAAGAAGAATTAAAGTTATTGAAGAAAGCGGTACGTATTTCTGCAATTGGACAAGTAGAAATTATGAAAGCAATGCATCCTGGAATGTCAGAAACTGAAGTACAGGGAGTACACGAATTTGTGTATAAAAAGTATGGTGCAGAATATGAAGGGTATCCATCTATTGTTGGTGGAGGAAATAATGGATGTATTTTACATTATGTAGAAAACAACAAAACGAAGCTTGGTAATGAGTTGGTGTTAATGGATTTAGGAGCTGAATATCGTGGATATACTGCTGATGTTACACGTACTATACCTGCCAATGGAACCTTTACCAAAGAGCAAAAAGAAATCTACGATTTAGTATATAAAGCACAAGAAGCAGGAATTGCTCAATATGTAATTGGTGGACAAATAAGAACACCAGGACAAACCGCTCGTAAAATTGTGAATGAAGGTTTAGTGAAGCTAGGAATCATTAAATCTGTGAATGTGAGACATATGTATTGGGCTCATGGAACATCACATCATATCGGTTTAGATGTACATGATCCAGGTAACTATACAACCTTTGCAGAAAACATGGTATTGAGTATGGAACCTGGAATTTACATTCCAGAAGGAAGTGACTGTGATAAAAAATGGTGGGGAATCGCTGTTCGAATAGAAGATGATATTTTAGTAACTAAAAATGGTCCCGTAAATTTATCTGCGGATGCTCCAAGAAAATCAGGTGAAATAGAGGAAATGATGAAGAAAACAAGTGTTTTTTCTCATTTTACATTACCAAATTTAGACGAAAAGTAAATTCAAACATATCAGTATTATAAAACCCGATGCATTTAACGCATCGTGTTTGATTTTTTCTGAAGTAAAAGTTAAGGGATTACTCTAAACGTTCTACATACAACATCAACACTACTACCTGTTGGTAGTTTTGCGCTAACCTTACTAAATTCAAAAGTATCACCAGTTTTTAATTCTTTTAAAACAGATATCAGCTGCTTGTTTAGTAGATGAGAGGTTCCCTTAAAAGTTGCAACTCTTTGATGTTGGCGTTTAATTTTTAAGGTGAACTTTGTTATTAAAGAACCGGCTGCGCAACCAGCAACACCAAGTTTATTAGTTGCACTTATTTTTTTGAGTGTGATTTCTCCACCAAACTCTCCAGCAAAAGTTAAATACGCACCACCAATTTTTAAAGCTTCATTTTCCACGGCTATGTTGTTTTTCTCCCCTTTATTTGTAGTAAAAGCTACTAAAAATAAAGCTGCAATAAGACCAAATAATACAATGTGTTTTTTCATGATATAAAATTTAAGTTAAACATTAGGTCTCAAAACTATTCAATTAGTACAGGTGATTTTTGAATAGTAGACAAACGGTACAATTTTGTATAGCAACGTTGTACAGCGCGTATAAAAGCTGTTCAATAACAATTTAGATGTTATTCCTCTACCTAAAGCTACCGTTACTCTACAAAGTTTTGAGTTCCATATAATTTTATAGATATTTACTAAAAGGAAATTAATGCGTACTATTTTAAAAATCAATTCCAACCAAATCCTCTATCATGTTATTTTTTGGGTACTCTATATCGCAACAGAATATGGGGCAAACCTTCCACATCTTAATGGCGTTGAACATGGAAATATGATTCGCTCTATTCTTTTATCACTTCCTTTATTAATGATTCCTACCTACTTTTTAATAGGCTATGTAATTCCAAAAGTATTGCGAAAAAATAGAATGCTCTTATTTATAATAACCATCATTGCTATCGGAATAGTGATTCTTTTTGGAAGAGTAAAATGGCTGGAGTTAATCAATTACTTAAATAGTGGATATACTTTTCAGATGCCAATAGGAAAAGTGTTGAAAAATGTGATTAGAGATTATTCAGTAATCGGTTTGATTATTTGTATTCATATCATTACCGATTGGAGACAACAACGAATTATTAATGAAAAATTGGTTCAAGAAAAACAATCATTAAATGTAGAGCTGTTAAAAAAACAATTGCACCCGCATTTCTTATTCAATACCTTAAATAATATCTACAGCTTGTCATTGAAAAAATCTGATAAAACTACAGAGGGCATTTTAAAACTTTCACATTTATTAGAGTATTTGGTATATCAAACTGGAGAAAAAGAAGTGCCCTTTAATGAAGAAATACAATTGGTTACCAATTATATAGCCTTAGAAAAGCTTCGATATGATACACATTTACAAGTAGCATTAGAAGTAGATGCTTTTAGTGAAACAATCAAAACAGCTCCACTCATTTTATTACCATTTGTAGAGAACTGTTTTAAACATGGAGGAAAAAATGAGGAAGGAGTCTTTTGGATCACGATTAGTATTCGATCCTTTGAAAATGGAATACACTTCTTTGTTAAAAATAGTAAATCTGTAAAATCTAAAAAGAAAACCCATATGGGTATTGGTTTACAGAATATTAAGAAGCGTTTAAATTTATTGTACAAAGAAAAGTATTCTCTCACAATTGAAGATAATGCGTATTTTTATGAAACACGATTGTATTTAAACCTTAGAAATGAAAATTTATAACTGTTTTATTGTTGATGATGAACCTTTGGCGATTGAAGTGATTGAAGATCATCTAACAAAACTTCAAAACTTTAAAGTTGTTGGTAGTTACACAGATTCTATAGAAGCATTTGTGCAGTATAAAAACACAGAAGCCGATTTGTTATTTATAGATATAGAAATGCCAGATTTTAATGGCTTAGAATTTATTAAATCCCTAAAAAATAAACCCGAAATTATTATTACAACTGCATATAGAAATTTTGCAGTACAAGGGTTTGATTTAAACATCTTAGATTATTTAGTAAAGCCCATTTCTTTTGAGCGTTTTATGCAGTCTATTGATAAATTTATTGATAAACAAAGCAATCAACATCATAAAGAAGCTTTGGAAGAACAACAACAACAACAACAACAACAACAACAACAACAACAACAACAACAACAACAACAACAACAACAATTCATTATTGTAAGAGCAGATCGTAAAAACATAAAATTATTTTTAAAGGATATTTTATATGTTGAAGGTTTGAAAGACTATGTAAAAATTGTATTGAAGGATAAACAGATATTAACCAAGCAATCTATTGGTAATTTTGAAAAGGGTTTACGTTCGAACCGGTTCCTAAGAATTCATAGATCTTTTATTGTTGCACTAGATAAAGTAACAGCATTTACCACCTACGATGCTGAAATTGACCAATTAGAAATTCCGATAGGAAGAAGTTATAAAAAAAGTTTTTTGGAAGTGATGCAACAAAATGAATTCAACTAACGTTTTTGGATTGTATTTTTTTTAATAGCAGTACATTTGTGAAAAAAGAACCTAATTTTACTTCATAATACATGAGTCAAGAACAACCAAATAGTCCATTACACGGTATAAAATTGGTCGATATTTTAGAATATTTGCACAAAGAATACGGTTGGGAAGAAATGGGAGAAATCATCAATGTTAACTGTTTTAAGAACAATCCAACAATGAAATCAAGTTTAAAATTTCTAAGAAGAACACCTTGGGCTAGAACCAAAGTAGAAAACTTGTATTTAGACACTATTAATAATTAAGTATACTACATGAAAATTGCTATTAAAACGCTTCTAGTCTTTGTACTAATTGCATTACAAAGCTGCACACAAGAAAATAAAAACAACATTGTTTACAAAACAGAAACCTTGGTTATTGAACAGATAACACCAACTATTTTTAAGCATAAAACCTATTTGCAAACTCAGGACTTTGGGAATGTTGGATGCAATGGAATGATTTACATTACAGACAACCAAGCATTGGTGTTTGATACACCTACAAGCGATGCTGTTTCTAATGAACTCATTGATTGGATTACAACCAAAAAGAAAGCAACAGTAAGTGGGGTGGTAGTGAACCATTTTCATAAAGATTGCTTGGGAGGATTAAATGCCTTTCATACCCAAGGGATTTTATCTTATGCTAATAATTTAACCATAGCCTTGGCAAAAACCAAAAATAGAACACTCCCTCAAAATGGGTTTGATGGTACACTAACACTTACATTGGGTGCTCATAAAGTAATTACTCAGTTTTTAGGAGAAGGACATACCAAAGACAATACCGTAAGTTATGTAGAAGATGAAAACGTATTGTATGGAGGTTGCATGCTTAAATCGTTAACAGCGAGTAAGGGTAATTTAGAAGATGCAAATGAGTCAGCTTGGTCAACTACAGTAACCAACGTAAAAATGACCTTTCCAAATATAAAAATAGTGATTCCTGGCCACGGAAAAGTGGGAGACGCAAGTTTGTTAGACTATACGATTCAGTTATTTAAGGAATAATCTAAGTACTTATAATTTTCACTACCAGCTCTTTCGTCAATGGTTTTCCATCGGCGATTTTTTTGATGTTTTCAAAGGTAAATACAAAATCACAGCCTGTTTTGTATGCAGAACAACCATAGGCAGTTTTTCCTTTTAAAACAGTTCCTTTTTTACATTTCGGACAGGTGATGGTGTCGGATTGTTGAGGCTTCTTGACTGCGCTCGAAGTGACATCTTTTTTTGGTTCTAGTTTGAATTTAAAATGTGCATCAAAACGAATCAAACCCTCCACTTTCCCAGTTTCTATAGTGAATCCTTTTAAATTGGTGGTTGATTTTTTGTCTAATAAGCGGATCAATTGATTTTCTGAAATCTTTTTACTTAGAAATTCAAAAGGCATGGTGAAATCACAGGTTTTATTGTATTCAGAACATCCAAAAGCAGAAGAACCTTTTAACAACTGCCCTTTTTTACATTTTGGACAGGATTTACCAGCGACTTCTTTTTTAGATGTTGGCTTTGATTTTACAGATTGCTTCGTTTTACTCGCAATGACAGTTTCATGAGAAATACGAACTTTAGAGGTGTTAGAACGGACTTCGTATACCAATTCATCAACCATAGATTTCATATTTTTAATGAAGGTTCCAGCATTGAATTCTCCGCGTTCAATTTCTTTCAAACGTTTTTCCCATCGTCCAGTTAATTCGGCAGACTTTAAAAGTTCGTTGTCAATCAAATCAATCAATTGTATTCCTGTAGATGTTGGCAATACCAACTTTTTTTTACGTTCTATGTATTTTCTTCTAAATAAAGTCTCAATAATACTTGCACGAGTAGAAGGTCTTCCAATTCCGTTTTCCTTCATTAGTTCACGCATTTCATCATCATCCACTTGTTTGCCAGCCGTTTCCATTGCTCTTAGTAAGCTTGCTTCTGTAAAATTCCGTGGTGGTTTGGTTTCTTTTTCTAAGAAGGAAGGCTCGTGTGGCCCTTTTTCTCCTTTTTCAAAAGAAGGTAGTGTCAATTGCTCTGTAAGTTCCTTTTTAATAGCACTTTCTTCACTTTCAAATACTACACGCCAACCTTTGGTGATGATTTCTTTTCCTGTAGTTTTAAAAGGGACATCTGCAGCCTTACCAAGTACAGAAGTATTGGAAACATCAGAATCTGGATAAAATACCGCAATAAATCGTTTGGTAATAATATCATATACCTGTTGCTGATTGTATTGCAATTGCGTTTGTATTCCTGTTGGAATGATCGCGTGGTGATCTGTTACTTTTTTATCATCAAAAACACGTTTCGATTTCTTTATTTTACTACCTAATAATGCTTGTGTTAGCTTGCTATAATTGGTTAGTTTACCTAATATTCCCGCTATTTTTGGATAGACATCATTCGGTAAAAAAGCAGTATCAACTCTTGGATAGGTAACTACTTTCATTTCGTATAACTTCTGCACCATTTTTAAGGTTTCATCCGCAGAAAAACCAAACTTATTATTACAATACACTTGCAATCCTGTTAAGTCAAATAGTTTTGGTGCGTATTCTTTTCCTTTCTTTTTGGAAACAGAAACAATCTCGAAATCAGATTCTTTTACTTTATTAGCTAGAACTTCACCGTCTTCTTTTTTTAGAAAACGCCCCTCTTCATAATTGAAATTGGTATTTCTATAGGTGGTTTGTAATTCCCAATAAGGCTGTGGTTTAAAATTTTCAATTTCTTTAAAACGATTCACCAACATGGCAAGGGTAGGAGTTTGCACTCTTCCAACAGACAAAACTTGTTTGTAACCACCAAATTTAACGGTGTATAAACGCGTTGCATTTAAGCCTAACAACCAATCTCCAATGGCTCTAGAAAAGCCTGCATAATAGAGATTGTCATATTTTTCTGAGGTTTGTAAATTCTTAAAACCGTCTTTAATGGCTTCTTCTGTAAGCGAAGAAATCCATAAACGTTGTACTTCTCCAGTATAATTACATTGGTTGATCACCCAACGTTGAATCAATTCTCCTTCTTGACCAGCATCCCCACAATTGATGACCACGGTTGCTTTGTCGAATAATGATTTTACAATATTGAATTGCTTTTGAATTCCATCGTTACTCGTAACTTTAGTCTCGAATTTTTCTGGAAGCATGGGTAAATTGTTCAAATCCCAACTTTTCCAATATGGTTTGTAGTCTTTAGGTTCAAACAAAGTACATAAATGACCGAAGGTATAGGTAACAGCATAGCCATTTCCTTCATAATAACCGTCTCGCTTGGTATTGGCGCCCAGAATATTAGCAATCTCTCTTGCAACACTTGGTTTCTCAGCAATACATACTTTCATTTATTCGTTTTAGATGTTCGAAAATAATAAATTATTTGGGAATAAAACGGGTGTTTTCTTTTTAAAATATGGATTGTTGTGTTGCCGAAGTAAATGCTTCCAAAAACTGCATTCCTCTATAAGAATTCCCTTTTGCATTTAGTTTTGGACTCCAAACTGTAATCACATATTGATTTGGATAGATGGCTACAATGCCACCACCAACACCGCTTTTACCCGCCAAACCAACCTTAAAAGCAAACTCGCCAGATTCATCATAGAACCCGCAGGTTTGCATCAATGCATTTATTCGTTTTGACTGACTCATTGTTAAAATATGAGTAGCATCATGTACGGTTTTACCGTTGTTTGCTAAAAATGAAAACTGCGCTGACAATTGCTCGCAGGTAGACTCAAGTGAACAGATATCAAAATAGAAATCTAATACCTTATCAGGTTCATTTTCAATGTTTCCAAAAGACTTAATGAAGTTGCACAAAGCGATATTTCGATAGCCAACAGATTTTTCTGAAGCAGCAATTTTTGCAGAGTACTCGATGTCTTTATTGGCAGATAAACTTCTAATAAATGCTAAGAACTCTTCTTTTGGATTTTCTAAATGACTCAATAAAATGTCAGAAATAACAATAGCACCAGCATTGATAAAAGGATTTCTAGGGATTCCTTTATCATGTTCTAACTGTACCAACGAATTGAATCCTGTACCTGAAGGTTCTACACCCAATCTATCCCACAGGGCTTCGCCAAGTAATTTATAGGCCAACACCAATGAAAATACTTTTGAAATACTTTGGATAGAAAATTTTTCTTGGAAATTACCAATCCCAAATTGTTCTGAATCTGTATTTGAAATATGAATTCCAAAATATTCAGAATTCACTTTTGCCAATTCAGGAATATAAGAAGCTTTTTCTCCTTGGTTTTCAGTAATATGTACCTTCTCAAAGATTTGTGTAATAAGTTCTTTGTACTTCATGATAGTATCAACTTTTAAGAGTCGAAAAGTAGTGAAAATCTTGGAGCTAATCTACAACTATGGTATGGATTCCCGATTTCTCGGGAATGACAAACTGAAGCTGAATGTCACTTCGAGTGAATTTCGTTTTCATTAGAAAAAAGAAATTTGTATCGAGAAGCGATGTGTTCTCGATACAAATTTGTTCATTCTTCACAAACCCACTCGAACTGACATTATCCAAAGGATGTTTATTGCATAGACTTAACGTATTTTATTGGTTTACAGTTCAAATATGGGTTCCTGCCTTACTGAATCAAGTTCAGCACAAGCCGCAGGAATGACAAACTGAAAGAAACTGAATGTCATTACATAGAAGTTTGATTAGGAAGCTCATTTTGTGCCTAAGTTCATGAGAT
>MAAC01006747.1_pt1 | contig 16557 bp, 15 predicted proteins | sample 1115981 | NCBI WGS metagenome assembly MAAC01 (sample SAMN04961126, study PRJNA320927) | seawater metagenome | isolation source: sample BD02T64 sea water enriched with oil for 64 days | place: USA:Gulf of Mexico | collected 2013-07-27 | reverse complement strand
AATAAAAATAGAACGGTGGCTGAAGTGCGACACGCATTTAATAAAGCGGGTGGTAACTTGGGCACCAGTGGTTCAGTTGATTATATGTTCCAGAAACTTGGTGTCATTAACCTCTCTAGCGAGTTGGACGAAGATGCATTAATGGAGGCGGCATTAGAAGCGGGTGCGGATGATGTGGTGACGCATGATGATGGTTCGTTTGAAGTGCTAACTCAGCCTGAAGATTTTATGAAAATTCGTGATGCCCTCGTTGAGGCTGAGTTTCCTCATGAGCATGCAGAAGTGACTTTGCGCGCTGACAACCTGTCGCCAGTGAGTGCAAAAGATGCAGAAAAAATTCTGCGCTTATTGGATGTGTTGGAAGACTTGGATGATGTGCAAAACGTTTATTCAAATGCTGACTTTCCCAATGACATGCCAGAGCTGTCAGAGTAATTATGCTGCGAATATTAGGCATTGATCCGGGTTCTAGAGTCACGGGCTACGGTGTTATTGAGGTGTCCGGTAGAGAGGCCAAATACGTTGACAGCGGTTGCATTCGAACCGGCGGCGGCGACTTGCCCGACAGATTAAAAAAAATTTACATTTACTTAGGCGTGCGCGAAATAACCGACCACTATAAACCGCAACAAATGGCGGTTGAACAGGTGTTTATGGGGCGTAATGCTGACTCAGCGCTTAAATTAGGGCAAGCAAGGGCATCGGCTATATGTGCTGTATTTGATCACGATATTAGTGTTTTTGAATATGCCGCGCGTCAAATTAAGCTCGCAATAGCCGGTAAAGGAAGTGCGGATAAAACACAGGTTCAACATATGGTGAAGGTTTTGTTAAAACTACAAGGCGACCCGCAAATGGATGCGAGTGATGCGCTAGCGGTTGCGCTTTGTCACTTCCATACAGATCAAACAAATCAAACAACTTCAAGGGCGTTCGCATGATTGGCTTTCTAAGTGGTACGGTGCATGAAAAACAAGCACCGCATGTGATCATAGACGTAAATGGTGTGGGCTACGATATTGAAACACCGATGTCGAGCTTCTTTAATTTGCCCGGATTAGGTGAAAAGGTGTTGATGCGAACACACCTCGTGGTGCGCGAGGATGCGCATATCTTGTACGGCTTTTTAACCGAGCAAGAGCGGGCGTTATTTAGAAGTTTAATTAAGGTTAATGGCGTTGGGCCTAAGGTGGCGCTGGGTATTTTATCGGGCGTGAGTGTCGATGATTTTTGTTTGTGGGTGAGCGAAAATAACGTGGTTGCGATGGTTCGTTTGCCGGGTATTGGCAAAAAAACGGCCGAGCGACTTATCATCGATATGCGAGATCGTTTGCCAGAAAAAATAGCTGGCGACAGCAAGTTGGCTTCAGCCAGCTTAACGCAACAAGCCTCGCCAATTGATGAAGCCGTTAGTGCCTTAGTGGCATTAGGTTATAAACCACAAGATGCTGAGAAACGTGCGCGGGCCGTTGCGAATGATGATGCAAGCAGTGAACAAATTATCCGTTCTGCCTTACAATCAGCGGCAAAAAAATAAGAAGCCATAAGTATGATAGAAAGTGACCGACTCATTAGTTCTGATAACTTGCTTGATGATGAAGCAATAGACCGGGCTATTCGCCCTAAAACATTAGTAGATTATATCGGCCAGCCTGCTATTCGTGAGCAGATGGAAATTTTTATGTCGGCGGCAAAGGCGCGTTCTGAAGCCTTGGATCACGTATTAATTTTTGGCCCACCCGGTTTAGGCAAAACGACACTGTCGCACATTATTGCGCATGAAATGGGGGTGAATTTGCGGCAGACATCCGGCCCTGTTTTAGAAAAAGCCGGCGATCTGGCGGCGTTACTAACTAATCTTGAAGAAGGCGACGTATTGTTTATCGATGAAATACATCGTCTTAGTCCGGTGGTGGAAGAAATTCTCTACCCAGCGATGGAAGATTACCAATTAGACATTATGATTGGCGAGGGTCCTGCCGCGCGTTCTATTAAATTAGACTTACCGCCATTCACCTTAGTGGGCGCAACCACGCGGGCGGGCTTGCTCACCTCGCCCTTACGTGACAGGTTCGGTATTACTCAACGCTTAGAGTTTTATAATGATGCCGATTTATCGCATATCGTTCAGCGTTCAATGGATATTTTGGCGTTGCGCTCAGACAGTGATGGCGCAAGGGAAATTGCCGTAAGGTCACGCGGCACACCTCGAATTGCGAATCGTTTGCTCAGACGGGTGAGGGATTATGCGGACGTCAAAGGTGACGGCGTGATTACGGCCGATATGGCCAATAAAGCCTTAACGATGCTTGAGGTGGATAAGAGTGGTTTTGACAAGATGGATCGTCGTTTGTTAAAGACGCTAATAGAAACCTTCGATGGTGGCCCGGTGGGTGTAGATAGCTTGGCTGCGGCACTTAGCGAAGAACGCGGAACCGTCGAAGATGTGCTCGAACCGTACCTAATTCAAAAGGGTTACATTATGAGAACGCCGCGCGGGCGAATGGCAACACGTCATGCGTATGAACACTTAGGTTTAAAGGTGCCCAGTAAAAGCGATGCGGATGCAGAAAATGCTTCGTTTGACGCTGAGTAAGTCAATACACCTTAGTTGACCTTATGACAGACAAAAATCACCAATGGCCTATTAGGATTTATTACGAAGATACCGATATGCAAGGTATTGTGTACTATGCCAACTATCTAAAATACTTAGAAAGAGCGCGTACCGAATTTTTACGCAGCGAAGGGTTTGAACAAGGCGCGTTGATAGACGAGCAAGGTGTTGCGTTTGCCGTTAGGGCTGTTCAAATGGATTATCTAAAGCCAGCCAAATTTGACGATAATTTAACAGTACAGACCCACATAGCAGAATTAAAACGCGCTTCATTGATTTTTCATCAAACGATCATACGAGAGCAGCCGAACCGTGAAATAATAAACAAAGCGGTAATAAAAGTCGCTTGCCTCGATGCACACAGCATGAAGGTTAAAGCTATTCCAAAATTAATGATTGAGCAATTAACATGACTAATGATTTATCTATCGTACACCTGATTTCTCAAGCAGGGCCCATCGTAAAGTTAGTAATGCTGATACTGGTGATGGCATCGGTTGTTTCGTGGACGTTTATTTTTGCAAAATATAAAGAGTTTCAATTCGCCTTTAAAGTAACCAATACCTTTGAAAAACGCTTTTGGTCTGGTATCGACCTGAACGAACTGTCACGTCAAGTCAGTTCAGATCACTACGACAAAAGTGGTATGGAAAGTATTTTTCACACGGGCTTTGTGGAATATAAGCGCTTAAACGAACAAAAAGGCATGGAACCGATGCACGTGGTTGAGGGTGCGCGCCGTGCGATGCAGGCTCAATACAACCGAGAAATGGACCTGCTAGACAACCACTTGCCATTTTTAGCCACCGTCGGCTCAACCAGTCCCTATGTTGGCTTGTTTGGCACTGTGTGGGGCATTATGAGTTCGTTCCAAGCACTTGGAAATATGAAGCAAGCAACGCTGGCCTTAGTGGCTCCGGGTATTTCAGAAGCGCTAGTAGCAACAGCCATGGGCTTGTTTGCAGCGATCCCAGCGGTGGTGGCGTATAACCGGTTTTCAACGAATGCAGACCGCTTAGCAACGCGTTATGAAACGTTTATGGATGACTTTACGACCGTGTTACAACGTCAAGCTCATATCAGTATGCACGAGAAAAACAGTGGCGCGTAGTACTAAACGTCGCCCGATGGGTGAAATTAATGTGGTGCCTTATATCGACGTCATGTTGGTGTTGCTGATTATTTTTATGATCACCGCGCCACTTATTCAGCAGGGTGTAGAGATCGACTTGCCGCAAGCAGATGCGGAGCAAGTTGATGACAATAATATTCAACCCTTGGTCGTTACAGTGGATCGACAAGGTCAATATTATTTGGATGTTGGCGAGAATACGGATCAAGCTATTTCGAGCGAAACATTGCAAATTAAGGTGGCCGCGGTGTTGCGTAACAAACCTAAAACCTCGGTGATGATTCGAGGGGATAAAGGCGTAGCGTATGGTGAAGTGGTGCGTGCCATGACGACCTTGCAAGCGGCGGGTGTTCCTAGCGTTGGTTTGCTAACCGACCCCAGTTAAGTAGTGATATTGCAATGATAGGTATATTTAAAAAGCACCCTTTAGCGGTTGTCTTGTCAGTTACTTTCCATTTGCTGCTAGTGGCGTTTTTTGTGTTTGGCATCGATTTTACAGATGATGAAATACACTCAAAGCCGCCGGTTAATATCGTTAAAGCAACGGTTATCGACGAATCAAAAATTAAGGCAGCAGCTGAAGAGCTTAAAAAATTAGAAAAGAAAAAGAAGCTACAAGACAAAAAGCGGGTTGATGATTTAAGGAAGAAACGATTAGCTGAAGAAAAGAAAATTGCCGACCTTAAAAAGAAAAAGGCCAGCCAAGAGAAAAAGTTAGCACAACAAAAAGCCGACGAAGCAGCAAGACAAGCTAAGTTAAAGAAGCAAAAATCGCTGGCTAAAAAGAAAAAGGCTGAAGCAGCAAAGAAAAAGAAACTGGCGCAAGCTAAAGAGCTAAAACAGCGCTTGGCGAGGGAAAAAGCCGAAAAAATTAAAGCAGCGGCGGAAGCTAAAGCAGCGCAAGAACAGGCTGAACGAGAACAGGCTGAACGAGAACAGGCTGAACGAGAACAGGATTTGCGTGAACAGGCGGCATTGGAAGAACAACAAATGCGTGCACAAGTAGCGGTTGCCAGTTATACCGACTTGATTAGACAAAAAGTGGAACGCAATTGGATACAGCCACCGGGTGATATTATGGGCTTAAATTGCGTTGTGCGAGTCCGCTTGATTCCTGGCGGCGATGTGATTGATGCGCAGGTGATTAAATCGAGTGGTAATACGTTTTTTGACCGCTCTGTTGAACGCGCTACAAGAAAGGCCGCACCACTGCCACTGCCAAGCGACCCCAGTATGTTTAATTACTTTCGAACACTTGAATTTTATTTTAGGCCAGGAGGCTGATAACGAATGACCAGAATGATTAAAGCCAGTTTATTGTTATGCGTGTTGTTGAGTTTTTCTGCCGTGGCTGACGCCTTGAGAATTGAAATAACGCAAGGCGTTTCATCCGCTCAACCGATTGTCGTTGTGCCGTTTTCAAGCGCGCAGGTTATGGGTGGTTTGCCGGTTGATATAGCTCAAATTATTGCTGATGACTTGGCGCGAAGTGGTCGTTTTAAGGCATTGCCGCGTACCGACATGTTGAGCAAACCATCATCGGCTGAACAGGTGAATTTTCGTAACTGGCAGGCGTTGGGGCAAGATAACCTAGTTATTGGCAAGGTAACGTCCGCTGCGAATGGTAGCTTATCGGTTCAATTTCAATTGTTTGATGTGTATAAAGGAGAGCAGTTAACGGGGTTTAGTATTCCTGCTAACCGCTCGAGTTTGCGGGGTGTCGCGCATCGAATTAGTGATTTGATCTATGAAAAATTAACCGGTCAAAAAGGTGCCTTTAGTACCAGAATGGCCTACGTCACATCGATGCCTGGAGCGAATGGTCAAACGGAATATAAAATTCAAGTAGCGGATGCTGATGGCTACGGCGCGAAAACAATAGTGACCTCATCTGAACCGGTTATGTCACCGGCTTGGTCGCCAACAGGCGATAAGATTTCTTACGTGTCGTATGAACAGCGACGTTCCTCGATCTATACACAAACACTTAGGACCGGGCAACGTGAGAAGTTACATTCATTCAAAGGGATCAATGGCGCACCCTCATGGTCGCCAGACGGTAGCCAATTAGCGTTAACGCTTTCTAAAGACGGGAGCGCCGATATTTATATTTATAATGTGATCACTCGCTCATTTCGTCGTTTAACGAGAAGTTATGCTATTGATACGGAGCCGGATTGGTCGCCTGATGGGCGTCAGATTATTTTCACCTCTGACCGAGGTGGTAAGCCACAAATTTACCGAATTTCGGCAAACGGTGGGCAGGCAGGTCGAATAACTTTCGAAGGCTCGTATAACGCGAGAGCCAGTTATTCACCAGATGGAAAATACATTACGATGGTGCATCGAGTTAACGGCCAGTACCGAATTGCTACAATGGATTTGAAGACCGGTTTCACTAATATTTTAACGAATGGAAAATTAGATGAATCACCGAGTTACGCGCCTAATGGCAGTATGATTTTATATTCAACCAATGATGGCTTGAAATCCATTTTAGCTGCGGTATCATCTGACGGTAAAGTTCGTCAAAAGCTTCGTCTGCAAGGTGGTGAAGTGAGAGAACCAGCGTGGTCGCCTTTTAAATATTAACGTAAGGAATAAAAATGAAAATCTGTAAGAATTTATTAACTGCTCTTTTGCTTTCAACGGTTTTAGCGGGTTGTAGTATGTTTGGTGGCGACGAAGACGCCGGCTCAGGAATAGCAGGTAGTGCGAACGGTAGTGCGAGCGGTGGTGCAACAACAAGTGGTGTTGGCGATGGCAGTAGTTTTTCAGGGCACCCGCTTGATAATCCATCAAGCCCCTTGTCAACAAAGGTTATTTACTTTGCGTTTGATAGCAGTGCGGTACAGCCTCAATACGAAGCAGTATTGGCAGCACATGGTGCGTATTTAGCTGCAAACAGCAATGTTTCAGTTATTGTTGAAGGCCATGCCGACGAACGTGGAACGCGTGAATACAACGTAGCGTTGAGTGAAAAACGTGCGAAAACGGTTCAAAATCTATTATCACTTCAAGGTGCGTCGGCTCACCAAACCGAAGCGGTAGCTCTTGGTGAAGAAAAGCCAGTTGCAAGAGGACATGATGAATCAGCTTGGCATTTAAACCGCCGTGTTGAACTTATTTACCCAGCACATTGATGAGTAAAAAAACAATAGGGCGGTTTGCCGCCTTAATGCTTATGAGTGGGGCTGCTTCGGCAGCCCTACCGCCAGTTGTGGATGGCACTAGTGGGCGCTTATCGGTAGCACCCGCGCAAACATCGGCTGCTAGCTTGTTAGGTATGTACAACCGGCTTGAGCAGCTTCAGCGTGAAGTTCAGCAAATGCGTGGTCAAATTGAAGAGCAAAACTACCTAATTGAAACGCTGAAAAAACGTCAGCGTGATTTATATCTTGATACCGATAGACGAATTGTCCAATTAGAAGCCGGTAAAAAAACCTTGCCAAACATCGGGCAGCTAACGCCAGTCGAAGCGCAAAATGGCGTACCGGCTCAAACGGTTCAGTCATCAGTGGTGGCAGGCGGGCACGATAAGCTGGCATACGATAAGGCATTTTCAAGCTTAAAGTCGGGTCGATATCAGCAGTCAATTACCGACTTTACGGAGTTTGTTTCTAGTTTTCCTAACAGTATTTATATACCCAATGCTCTGTATTGGTTAGGCGAAGCGAGTTATGTAAACCGCGATTTTAAGCGTGCGTTTGATGAGTTTAGCAAAGTGATATCGCAGTACCCCGCACATTCAAAGGCAAAAGATGCGATGTTGAAAGTCGGCTTTATTCAATACGAAAATAAACAATGGCAACAAGCAACGGTAACGTTAGAAAAAGTGACTGCAGCGTACCCAGGAACCACCGTAGCCAGCCTCGCCAAGAAAAGGCTTGCCAAAATGCGGCAAGATAAACATTAATCACTTACTTAAGGCCCAGTTGTAATCGCTATGTCGAAAGATAGTTTACGTATTACGGAAATTTTTTATTCACTGCAAGGGGAAGGTAAAACAGTGGGCTTGCCTACGACCTTTATCCGCCTAACGGGCTGCCCTTTGCGGTGTGGTTACTGTGATACAGAGTATGCATTTCATGGCGGTGAAACTCGCCGCATTGACGACATTCTTGAAGAAGTTGATAAGCAGGGTGCACAGTATATTAATGTAACCGGTGGTGAGCCATTGGCGCAAAAACGGGTGCATGATTTGATGCGCCAATTATGCGATGCTGGCTACCATGTTTCATTAGAAACCAGCGGTGCATTGAGTGTCTCTGAGGTCGACCAGCGTGTTATTAAAGTACTAGACGTTAAAACCCCGGGTTCTGGTGAGATGGCTAAAAACCTTCATGAAAATTATCAATACCTAGCAAAAGGTGATCAAGTAAAATACGTTATTTGTGATAAAACAGATTTTGATTGGTCGAAACAACACATGCAAGAGCATGAGCTGGCCGATAAATGCGAAATACTGTTTTCACCGGTGCAAGGGCAGCTTCAAGCAGTAGATCTTGCAAATTGGGTGATAGAGGAAAAGCTGCCAGTAAGATTTCAGATTCAGCTCCATAAATACTTGTGGGGCGACACGCCCGGTAAGTAACAAACCATAAAAGATTAAGTGATGTCTAAAAAAGCAGTAGTATTAGTTTCCGGTGGGTTAGATTCAGCCACCGTTTTGGCGATCGCCAAAGAACAAGGTTATGAGTGTTATGCACTCAGTTTTGATTACGGGCAGCGCCATAATTCTGAATTGGAGGCGGCTAGCCAGTTAGCTAAAACTTTTAATGTCTCAGAACACAAAACAATAAAATTAGGAATGGGTGAATTTGGTGGCTCTGCGCTAACAGATGAAAACATAAACGTTCCGATTGAAAAGTCAGCGGGCATTCCTGTCACCTACGTACCAGCGAGAAATACGGTTTTTCTTTCTATAGCACTAGGTTGGGCAGAAGTGCTAGATGCGTGGGATATCTTTATTGGCGTTAATGCGGTGGATTACTCGGGCTACCCCGATTGCCGCCCTGAGTTTATTAAGGCGTTTGAGAGCTTGGCTAACTTAGCCACTAAAGCAGGCGTTGAACAAGGTAAGTTTAAAATACACACACCGCTAATTAACCTCAGTAAGGCTCAAATAATAGCAAAAGGTGATGCCTTAAAGGTCGATTACAGCGCAACGGTGTCTTGTTATCAAGCCAATGCAAAGGGTGAAGCATGTGGTGAATGCGAATCGTGCCGTTTACGTAAGCAAGGTTTTGAAAAGGCGCATCTAGCCGACGTCACCCGCTATCAGTACTAAAGTTAGTAGTAGTATAAAAATTAACATTTAAAGTCGCAAATTCGACTTGTCTTTTTGCGTCAATCCGGTATCATGCACCGCTCTTGGAGGGTCGTTAGCTCAGCCGGTAGAGCACCGCACTTTTAATGCGATGGTCGCGCGTTCGAATCGCGCACGACCCACCATCTAATACATGAAAAACCAGCTTTTTAAGCTGGTTTTTTTGTGCTCATGGGACACTGGTGGGACATTTCAAGGCAAGAAACTACAACTAATTACAGCGTGTTTATGTGTTGAGCTGCCATCTTTTTAAGGTGTTTGTTTTTGACTTGTTGGTCTTTATTATTCTTTTTCAACAGTATTCATTCATTGAATACTTTTATCTACAAGAAGTGTTTTAAATGATATATTTGCTAGCTACTGGATTTTAAAAAGAAGTTGAAGTGGCTAGTATAATTGACAAAGCAAAAGAGCCTAATCAAGGCGACTTGTTAGAGATTGAAAAATATACGAACGGACTCATACGTTTTATAGAAACCTCTGCCACCCCTATTACTATTGGGATTCAAGGGAAGTGGGGGAGTGGGAAGACCTTGTTATTAAATACAATTCGAGGTGAGTTGTGTGACCAAGAAGGAACAAAGCATTATCCTGTATGGCTAAATACTTGGGAATATTCCATATTATCTGAGCCCGATGAAACGTTAGTTAAAATCATTATTGGTTTAATCGACCAAATTGGCTTACTTACCAAGAAATCCTCTAAAGATTCATTCAAAAAAGTCTCAGCTATTGGCAAATCATTATTATCTAGGGCTTCAAAAGCGGGTGACGTAATAGGTATGGCTGCTGGCGTTGCTAGTGATGCTGTTGATATGAGTGCTTCTGAATGTTCTAGTACAATTGGAAGAAACAGGTCCAGATCAGTGGCTTATTCAAGGGCAGTATACTAATTTGACCATCTTACGATTCATCACTCTTTAAAGTAAAACAAATATCTATGGCGACTAATATTGGAATTGTAAAATTTATTAACGGTACTGTTACAGCTAAATCAGCTGATGGTCAAATCCGCACTTTGAAAGAAGGTGACATTGTTTTTGCTGGTGATGTGGTGATGACGGGGTTACATGGAGTAGTGGTTATTACCTTGAACGATGGGCGATCGGTTAACTTAGGTAATGATGTTGAGGTTCCCTTTGATGAGGTGTCATTAACAGCCTTTGAAACAAAAGGGGGTAAGGTAGCCTTCGCTAAGTCGCCATTATTTGGGCCTAGTACAGTGCCTGAACAAGATGAAGGCACTAGTTTTATGGACATCCCATACCTTGAGCCTGAAGGCACTCCTGATGCAGGGCATGAGACCGAAGAAATCATTAAAAAGTTCGACTCTTCATTAGAAATACTATATACAAATAATAGCGAAGAGCTTGTTCTTAGTGTGGAGAGCGCTATTGTCGACATTACTATTGGTAACAGCAACGGCATTGCAGCGGGCGATATCAGCGTGCCTGAAACAGAACAGATTAGCAGCGCAACATTTGCAGTGACATCAGAAAGCTTAATGTCAATTTCAATTGCCGGTAGGGCCGTATCATTAGCTGAATTAAAAGCAAGCAATGCATCTAATGTTCTAGTAACAACAGATGAAGGCACGTTAACAGTTACAGGATTTGATCATACTACAGGTGTTGTTACTTATGACTATGACCCAAGTGGAATCAGTAAAGATCATACGGGTGGTGAAGTTTTAGACCTTATTTCTATTGTTGCTGCCTATACTGGTGGTGTTAAAGCACAAGCCAGTTTAAACATCTTAATTACCGATGTTGATTCGACCGCCAACCCTGATCAAGCAACCGTAACCGAAGATGGTGTATCTACTTCGACAGGTAACGTTATAACAGGTGCGGGTGATGCAACTGCTGATGCAGTCCCTTTAGGGGCTGTCGTTGTAGGTGTTGCTGTTGGAGATACCTCTGCTGCACTTGATGGTTCGGGTGTAGGGGTCTTACTTGAAGGCGTATACGGCTCAATTACGATTGAGACTAATGGAAGTTATACCTATACGTTAAACAACTCTGACCCTGATACGAATGCATTATCAGATGGCGATACAGCCACAGATGTATTCACATACACCATTAAAGATACAGATGGCGATTTAAGGTACACCACGGTAACTATAAATATTAATGGCTCGACAGATATTATTACCGTGAACGCGCCTGTGTTTGATGCTGTTAGTTATTCTTTTAACTATGCTGAGAACACTCCCTCCTCTAATGTATTAGGCACCGTCTCTGCTACCGATGACGATATTAGCGATACGGTTAGCTATAGTATTACGACCAACGTCGACGATGGTTTGGGTAGCGATGTTTATGCGATCAATAGCACGACAGGTGAAATTAGCTTAACAGCCGCAGGTGTAGCATCCTTTGCTAACAACTTTGAAGCCGCTAGCAATGCACACAGCGTTGTTGTTAGAGCAACAGATGGTGCTAACAATACGGATATAAGTGTTTCACTTAATGAGACTAATATAAATGAAGCGCCAACGCTTGATTTAGACTTTAATGATTCAACCGTCAATGGCACCGGTCACGTCACATCGTATGCGCTTGGACAGGAAGGTATCAGCATCGGAGATATTGACGTTTCTATAACCGATGTGGACAGTACTATTCAAAGCGCAACGATTACACTGACCAATGCTCAAGCAGGTGATTTACTTTTCGTAGGGTCTCTACCAAGTGGCATCAGTGCAAGTGCTTATGACTCGGGAACAGGCCTTATTACACTAACGGGCAGTGGGTCACTATCAGATTATCAATCAGCTATTGAAGCGGTAACATTTTATAACGCCAATACTGGGGCGAGCGTGCTTGATCGTGATATTGATATTGTCGTAACTGACAGCGATGGCGCAAGCTCTAATACAGCAAGCACGGTAATTAGCGTTGCAAGCAATAGCTTATCTGTTTCATCTCAAGCGGTGGTTGAAGAAGGTAATTCTGCTATTTTTAGAATTGAGTTAGCTGACAGTAGAGTTGATGCGACAAAAATAATCCTTACTGTCTCTGGAGAAGCGACAGCCGGTGATGATTTTTATGATTTTGGTGATGTATCACGCGATATTCAATATGAAAGCTCGCCAGGTGTTTGGTCAGACGTGTTATTCGACGGTACAAACTATTATGTACAGATAGCGGAGTCTGCAACATTAAATCCTGTAACCGGACTTCCGTATACGCATGTTGATATTAAAATCAAAACAAAAGCGGACGCCCTATCTGATGATAATGAAGATTTGATACTAAACGCTAATATTGATGTTTCTTCATCTGGCAATCTAGCTGCTATGGCAAATACATCTGCCGCAGCAAGCACACTTATCTCTGAACTTCCCCAGCTTTTTGTATCCGCACCAACATCAGTGACAGAAGGAAGTGATGCTATATTTGAAATTGGTTTAAGTAATATTAAAATAACAGATACGCTTGTTCAGCTGGACCTAAGCGGTGATTTTAGCGCGCTTGATTATGATCAAGCCTCTTTTGAATATTCTACGGATGACGGAGCAACCTGGATAACAAGTAATTCTGATATTCAAGGTTCAAGCCTCTCTATTTTAGGCGATGTAGGTGTCGCAAAATCAATCCTAGTAAAAATAACTACGATCACCGACGTTATTTCTGAAAGTGTTGAGAGTTTAGTTTTAACAGCAACGACTGTTGACGCTGGAGTATCAACTTTCGGTAACAGTGCAAGCGACAACACGACTATTATTGACCCAATTATTCTAGCAATAAACGAAGAAAAAGACGGTCTTTCAACAGGGACTACAAGCATTACGACGACCGTTGACCCTAACTTTAATTACATTAAAGTGGGCGATGGTGCAAATGGCACAGTTGTAGACAACGGTGACGGCACATTAAGCTATACAGCACATACAGATTTTTCTGGTTCAGATAGCTTTGCGTTTACTAAGGTTGATACGGTAACAGGAGAATCATTTACTGCCACAGCACAAGTCAATGTAACTGCAATTGCTGATGCTCCTATCATTACGATGACTATCAATAATAAAGTCGTATCAACAGGTGTTAATGAATTAGTAAATGGTACTTTTGATAGTGCTCTAAGTGCTGATGCCGGTGTTGATGGGAATTGGTATGGGAAGGAGTCACCTGGTGCATCAGTGAAGGCCATCCTAGATGCAAAAGATACGACACTTACCTTGACCGATGATGGTTCTGGCACCAGTAGTCAGGTTGATTTGAGCGATCAATGGCTGATTCAAAATGTAAATGTACCCTTAAGTGAAGACAGTGCAAATTACAGTATTACATTTACGATGACGGGTACTGGTAGTGATGGCCAAATATCATGGATTGGCGATATATCTGATGGTGCGACAGAAGTAATAATTGCGTCAGGGCTTTCAGCGGGTACGCATACTTATGCCATATCAAATACAGCCACGATAGGGAGTAATGCATCATTAAATGCATTTGTTTTATCCGGTACAGATATTTCTATAGATAATGTCAGTGCCTTTTCAGATGCTCATGTTTCATATACTTATGATGTTACTATTGATTTTGCTAACAGTGACATAGACGGCAGTGAATTTATTCAAGACTCCATTTCCATCAGTGGTGCACCTGTTGGCGCAACGTTTAGTAATACGTCTGGTAGCGTAGGCACAAACCTTGGAGCTGGTAATTGGAGTTTTACCCAAGCTCAAGTAGAGGGACTTAAAATAACCGTTTCAGAAACTGTAGCCACTACCGGATCTGGCTTCACACTGACTGCTACTGTTACCTCAGAGGAAACTGTCGGAAGCTCTACAGCAACAAGTAGCGCAGTGGCTGTTAAGCTTGATACAGTGTCCTCTAATGATGTTCCTATTATCGGCAACAATACTCTGATCATGGCAAATGAGGCAGGTTTTGTCGGTACGTTAGTCGATACCATTGATACTTATTTTTCAGCTGATGGCGGCAATGTATTCTCATGGGATCAAGATGCATCGACCTTGCCCGTGATTTATGTAGATGGTGAGTTAGTCACTTTAACTTATTCTGTTACAGGAACAGATCAAGGAACGCTTACCGGAACAGTCGATGGCGGCTCAACAACAGTATTTACAGTTCAAATTAACATGGCCGATGGAAATACTACCGATGTTATCTATACTCAAGCATCGGAGTTATTAGGTATCAAAGAAACATTTGATGGTGGCATTGTGCTGCCTGGCGGTGGAAATAATGACACTATATTTCTTGGTTTTAATGATGCTAGCGGTTCAGCCTCTGGTGTTAATGCCATCGTTACCGCCCATAACCTTATTGAAGATACGGCGGCTGAATTATTAAGCCCTGCGGCAGAACACACCGTTAATACCAATAATTATTATATTGGTGTTAATAGTAATAATATGAATGCAGGGCAACAGTTGGTTTTTGATTTCGCCACAATAGCTTCAGATGGGGATAGTAATACGACTAATAAAAATGATGTGATTGCAATGGACATCACCTTATTTAACTTTGGTTCAGAAAAATCAGGAGACGAGCTATTTATTACCGTTTTAACTGGAGACAGTATTGCTACAGCAACGAGAGAAGAAATTATTTTAACGGGTGACCCGGATTTAACGGAACAGCATTACACCGTAACAAGTAGCACCGGTGGTGCTTTTATTGGCGTGGAATTTCTAGCTGGTAATGAAAGTTCTTATAAGCTAGGTATAGACTCGATTAGCTCAATTAGTTACAACACTGATTTTGATATGGATTTAGCGTACACCATTACTGATACTGATGGCGATAATGATTCTGGTAACGTAGTTATAAGCCTTGATGGTGATGAAGTTATTGTCTATGACGCAAGTAAAACAGCCATTGATGCCGGCGATGAGCAGTCAAGCTCGGGGGGTGTAGACACATTAGTTTTTAATACAGACGACAGTATTAACTTCTCACTCGATCATCCTGAGATATTAAATTTTGAAGCCCTTGATTTAACTAATGATGCCGATACAGGCTTATCTGGTGCTCACTCATTAACATCTATTACGATGCAAGATGTACTGGACCTAACCGATACCGGCAATGAGTTGAGAGTTTTTGGAGACAATGCTGATACAGTAACCTTACTGAATGAAGCCAGCAATACATGGACTAATACGGGAACAGTTACTGAAGATTTAGTGGCATTCGATGTTTATAGCAGTGGCGCAGCAACCATCAAAATACAAGAAAGTATTATTGATTCGATTATCTAGTTTTAGCTAGTCGTGCATGCAGAATTTCAAGAAACCTGGCTAAGTGTAACCTGTAGAAGCCCTGACTTAGAGCTAGCAGTTACCTGTTTTTACAGACTACCAGTTAGAGTTTTTGTGCCTGCGATTCCTGAGAGGGTCTGGGTAAGCTCGCTATAGTTCCTTCTTCCAAGTGAAGTGTCAGGCTTTGAACTCTGTATGGTAAGGGTTTAGCTCTGCGCTCTGATTGCTTCTTGGCGTTGATTGAGTTTGTCCGTTGTTTGTTCGTCATTAGGTGACTCCGTTCGAGTTTTACTTCTTGATAATATCACGCCCTCGGACTTTTCTACGATGCTGTGAGTATCGATAACCTTAGACAATAAACGAATGTTGGCTTTATAGCTAACTGAGCGTTCACCACCAAGGCCAAGCGACTCTAGTTCCGGCCTGTATGACTCCCCTAAGTCGAAGAAAGCTAATGGTTTTTACTTATGAGTTGCCCCTGTTTTTGGAAATACGAGACTATTCAGAACTTCTATGTCGGGATATTTATATGAAGTCCCTACAAGCCGAAGAAACGTAAGGAGTTTTCAAAACCGAACTTTGACCCGATACCGAAACTTGCAGCTGGAATCCAAGATTTGGCCATTTGCTCTGAGCCGTCACCTCTCGGCGCTTTTCTCCACCGGATGGCCATGGGTTAGACCCATCTGGGTTTTTGCCGATAGGGTGCCAGAGCGGGACGACTCGAATTGAGTTTGGGGGTGAAATCGAAAAAATAGGGAAGGGTGGCGAACCAACGAAAGCGTGAGCTCTCATCGGTTGACCAGTTTGTTGTTACGATACTTTCTTTAATGCCCGTTCCATACAATCTGAAGCGCTATCAGCGGCTGATTGCAATGATTTAGTACTCAGGTGAGCATAACGAAGAGTCGTGTTAGGTGATGTGGATGTGTAAGGCTATAAAATCAGGCAAGGTTACCCGTCTTTCAAAAGGGCGGAATCGCAGGTGGGGTAGAAATTATTGCACTTAGATGGTGCGGGGCCGTGGCTGTTATGGTGTGTCGCAGCAAAAGCTGTAATTTTATTCTCCTATTAAGTCTTTGTAATTTAAAAGTTAATGCATGTTGGCACGTAATCTGCTTGCCCTAGGTCATGTGTTTTTTGTAATTCTTTTGCAAGAGCCACAACTGTAACGGCGCAGTGAATACAGAACAAATCAAAATAAATAAAGCAATGTAGCTAACTCGAATACTAATCGTGTT
>MAAC01006721.1_pt1 | contig 16559 bp, 11 predicted proteins | sample 1115981 | NCBI WGS metagenome assembly MAAC01 (sample SAMN04961126, study PRJNA320927) | seawater metagenome | isolation source: sample BD02T64 sea water enriched with oil for 64 days | place: USA:Gulf of Mexico | collected 2013-07-27 | reverse complement strand
ATAGGCGAGCACCTCAGCAGCGCCCTCCTCAGAGAGGTTGCAGGAATCGGTTCGGTGGTAGGTGATCTCACCTTGCTCGAAGAGCGTTTGCGCAAGGCGCATGGCCGCCTCAGGCGAGACCCCGAGTCTGGATGCCGCCGCCTGCTGCAGGGTTGAGGTCGTAAACGGTGCGCGCGGCGCCCGGTGCTCCAGCTTCTTCCCAAAGTCATTCACTTTCAACGCTTTGGTCTTTGCCACGTCCAGCGCTGTTTGGTGGTCTCGCCAGATAAATGGCTTCTCAGCATCAGTCGGCAACAGCGGCTTGAAATGCCATCGGGCACTCCAGCCGTCCACCGTGTTGGCGATCACGGCGTAATGTTTTTGTGACCCGAAGTCCTTGATGCTTCGCTCACGCTCCACAAGTAGGCGAAGGGCAGGAGACTGGACTCTGCCAGCCGACGCGCTTGCTCCAAGGGCCGGCGAGACCATGTATCCGGTGAGCCGATCAACAACCCGGCGCGCCTCCTGTGCGTGCACCAACGGCATGTCGATGGAGCGAGGCGCATTGATCGCGGCTCGTACGGCGCTTGCCGTGATGGATGTGAAGGTGACCCGGTATAGCGGTTTTCTCGTCCGACAGGTTTCCGCAACATGCCAGGCGATGGCCTCGCCCTCACGGTCGGGGTCGGTTGCCAGATAGATCTCGTCGGCCCGCGCTACCGCTTTGATCAGATTTGCGAGCACGTCCTGCTTCTGGACCTCGTATTGCGGTCGCAGGGTGGACTCACAAAGGCCCATCTCGCGCTTGGGCAGGTCCCGAAAATGCCCCACCGTGGCGGCCACCTCCCATCCGTCACCCAAGATCGGTTTCAGCTTCGTGATCTTGTTGGGCGACTCAACGACCAGAAGTCTCGCCATGGGTCGGCAATCTCAGCGTTGGTTAACGCGGGCTCGTGACCTGGTTACTGCCGCCCCCTCGTACAGGGCTTGCAAGCTGTCGTTTACGGCTTCTGCATCCACCCTCGTGGGCGGTGGCAGCTCATGTAGCGGCGCGTTCAAGCGTAGTGAGCCCCCCGAGATCCACCGCGACAAGATCCCATGGGAGTCCGAGCTCACCGCCACGATCTCTGCATCAGGGTGGGCCGCCACAAGAACCCGGAACAGGGATACCGATCGCTGATCCGCCGCCGCTGATTTCTCAAACTCAGAGCTCTCTTTTGGCATGACCAAGGGAGCCAGCGCCCAGGTGAGGATCTCCCTGTCTCCGTTGATGGGGATCAGCGTGTTCCAGATCGCAAGCGAGGTCACATCCGCATGGCTGATGCCGGACTCGTTGTGCTCATCCTCCGGCGCGATCCTCTCAAGTACCCCCGAGCGCATCAATGATTCTGAAACCAGCGGGATACCTGAGATAGGTGAGGAGCCTCGACTGAGATAGTCGGTGACCAGAATCAGTCGGACCCGATCGACCGTCAGCCAGCGGGTGAGTCGCCGCCGCCTTGATGAGACATGCTCATCCCCTCCGGCTTCCGCGTAGGGGTTGAAACAGCCAGGGACGCTGAACAAGGCCAGTTTCCGAACCAAAGCATCTGCCGTCTGAGCATCCATTAGAGCACTGCAAGATATGTGTGTTCTGCAATCTTAGATGAAATCGAGTCGATAAAAAGCCACGCCGTGGCAGTTTTATGACCAGTTGCGGGCCGGGCCTTACCCGATCTAGGCAGAACGCTCCCGTCCAAAGGGTTATCCACAGTCTCTGTGGATATCGGCCGTTACCAGTTATTCGGCCTTTCGTTGACCTGGCACGACGCGAAGGGGATCATCAAAACATTCGCCGAACATGCATATCTTAGTCCATGATTAATGAAACCAATCAGCTGGCCCGCGACGTGATCGCCGCCATTGATCGGCTCCGTCACAGAGCGGCGCTCAAGGACGAGGATGTCCAGTCGTGGGTGTCTGTGGTCATGCAGAGAGACCCCGAACGTGCCCTCTGGCACGTAGATCGGGCCGACGGTGTATCCGCATCGTCGGTTTACGGTTATATCGCCCATCACAAAGGTCTGTATTCGCCGTTCAAGACGGCGCGCCAGCTTGACCTCGAGCGGTTGCTGAAATCCGCTCCTCAAGCCCAGAACTCCAATACCCTCCGCGGCACCGTGATGGAGGGCGTCATCCAGAGGATGGCCCTGGAGACCTACGGTGGAATCCGGCTTGTCGATGGTCTCGCTCAGATCAGTGCACAACGCGGGATCAAGCCCTGCCCATCGTTGCGGGGCAACCCTGATGATCTGGTTTCGGTCGGCGGAAAAACCTGCCTGTGGGACTACAAGTCCCCCCTCATCGCAAAGGATGAGGAGTCCGATGTGCTCTCCGAGTACCTCGCGCAGTTGCATCAGTACATCCTGCTGGCGCACGCCGCGCAGGTGAGCGTGAGCCGCATGGCGATCATCAATCTGGTCGCCCCGGCTGATCTGCTCACCGATATGGCGCAGGATCTCGAACGCGATCTCATCGCCAAGGACAAAGCGGCCTTCACGCAACGCCAACAGGAGTTCGCCGAGATCCTGATGCGTCTCTCGAACATGCGAGGCCAGGCATCCGTGCGACTGGTTGCGCAGCCCATCCCCTTCGACGCTCAGTTGGCCAAGGATCTCATCAGCGCTGCAAACGATGCTGATGCTCGCGCCATGCGGGGCGAGATTGCTCCGTGGCCGCAGCGCGCCGAGGTTGAGCTTGATGAGGATGCGCGCGAGCGCGGACGCCAACTTCAGACCCGGATGACCAGGGTTGTGACGCTCAGCAAGGCGCTGGAACAGGAGTCCAACGCGATTCGCAGCGAGCTGACGGCGATCGTCAAAGACAAGGACATCAAGGGGAAGAAAGCACCATTCCCCATGCTCTCGATCGTTGAGAAACGAAGTCTTGATGTGCCCCAGGCACTGGCGTTCATGGACTCCCAGAAGGTTGATCCAGCTCGCTACATGCGATTCGGCGACTTCGATGAGGAGCTCGTTCTCCAGCTCGCCAAGTCGCATTCGGTGAACCCGGATGCTCTCCGCAAGCCGCCGCAGCCCGATACCTCGGAGATGACGAAGATCATCAAGGAACTCGATCCTGAGGCGCTTCCCGCCGTCTCGACCCCGAGCTACAGCATCGGCCTGACGCGATCGAGCAAGGGGCCTGCCGCTGAGGCGGTCGAGAAGATCCGAGCGGAGACAGCCGGTGCGATCTCCGCATTGCTGGGCGACCACGATCCAGAGGATCTCGCCCAGTCAGACAGTCAGTTCTCAGTCGGTTGACCAACAAACGGGAACGGCGCCGCGCTCGTTCCTCGTTCCAAACCATCTGGCGCGGCGCCACCAACATCAGGAGCACACCTATGAGCATTCTCGACACCATCCGCAAACCCACCACCGGCGGCGGCGACGCACGCTCTTTCGCCCTTACGGTCATCAAGAAGAACCTCGCTGACAATCCGCCGAACTTCGATGTCCGCGATGACGAGGGCAACGATTACAAGCTCGTCACCCGAGCAGGGAACACGCCGCTTGCAGAGGTGAAGGTCAAGGTTGGCGGTGTGGTCATCGCCGAGGGCGCCTATCAGGAGAAGGATGCCGCCACTCCAACGCTCTCCAGCCGCTACGTCACGGCTGGCTTCCCCGACAAGAATGCAGGGCAGGTCATCAAGGCGGTTGCGCGGCCGATGCTCGTCGGCGGCAAGGACAGCGAGAAGAGTGTCCGCATTGAGCTCGTCGATCCGCCGATCAAAGTGTCGAGCATGGATGAGGCGCGCGCCGCATTCGTTGATGCCATCGAGAAGAACCGCAGCGCCCCCGGCTGGCCCGGTGCGGTGGTCAACGTTCAAGAGGTTGACGCCAACGGCAATGTCGGTGGCGAGAGCTTCCGGATCTCCGCCGGTACTCAGGGCGAGGCCGGGAAGAAGACGATCGCCCCCGCCGAGGCCCAGGCCAAGCATTTCGACCTCAAGGCGGGCGAGCGCATGAACGCATTGTTCCAGGCCATCGAGCAGTCGGGCCTCCCGGACGGAAGTGTCACCATCTCGGTTCTGCCGTGTCAGGTGTTGGGGCTGGGCAAGGACACCAACAAGCTCGCCAAGACCCACCCTGCCTTCGCTGGCATGACCAAGGGCGATGACGGTTTCGAGGCAAAGGGCATGTTCGGACGCTTCCTGCCGACAGAGACCATCACCTCTCAGGGCGGCAAGTCATACGAGGCATTCACCTACACCCCAGTGTTGATCTCGGCGTTCTACGTCACCGACAGCGCAACCGGTGAGCGGACCAATCGACTGGCGGTGTCAAAGGTGACTCCGGTGATCTCTGGTGATGACAAGCCGTCTGTTTCTGCTCGCTCATTGATCGGGATCGAGAAGGCGTTCGCGGCCATGAGCACGCGCCCTCAGATCAGCTCGGCGCCTGAGATCGAGGCGTCTGAGTCGGCCGCGACCTCCGATCCCTCGACGGATGACTTCGACATCGACGCCATCGAGGCCAGCCTTCTTGAGGGTGATGACTCCCCGAGTATGTGACTGAACCCGTTGCCTCCCGTTACATGAGCAGAAGCACAGTGAGATTGAGGGCGGCGCCATGCCGCCCTCCTTTTTAGGACGCCCCCAATGAACATGCCGACACCCTCAGCACAAACAGCGCCCCCGGTTACAACATGGCTGGACTGGTCTGCTCACAAGATGCGGCTGGTGCTCATGCGGGGTTCCGGCGGCGCTTTGTATTTCGTCGTCGCAGGCGCGAAGAACAACCCGTTTGCTGTTTCCGCGCTGCCCTACGCAGGGTTCACCCGAAACAAGAATGGCGCGTGGGTACAGAGGGTTCGTGACGGCGGTATCGCCGAGGGTCTGCGGCGGATCAAGCAGAGCACGCGGACAACGCTCCCGCTCGCGCGCGTTCGCCGGGACATGCCCGTGCACCTGTGCCTTCCTGATCTTGCCAAGCCAATCTCGCCAGCATTGGTGCAGCGGATCTCCCAGGAGAGCGACCGTTCCACCGCCGAGGATCTGAATGATAGTCTCCCAGCAAAGGCAATCCCCAAAGCAGGCAGCGATGCAGACAAACCAGATGATGGAACCGGATCAAACAGAGATCGCGGCGATAGTGGCATTCGTGGAGACGGGCGATCGGCCTTACCTGGTGACGCTGTTCCGGACCCTGAACGAGTATCAGCCGGAGGCGCTTCTTCTGATTCACCGGAAGGGACGCCTGAGCGAATTTCGAGCGAGCTGCGACCGGATGATCTCGCAGATGTTCTCGGAAGCGATGAGCAAGATGATGGCGGTCAACCCGGCGCCCAAGACAACCGACTCGACGGCGCTCCGACAGCACTTCGAGATGTTAAGGGTCGAGATGGAGCACCAGGTGATGGCCCAGGTTCTGGAGATGTCAGTAGAGGAGCTGGAGGCGAACAGCCTGGTGGCGCCAGAGATCGCGGAGATCTAACCCCCGAGAGCGGCGTTCAGAGCTCACTGCCGGAGAACTTCCGCCAGACGCCCAAGCTGATGCGCCGCGATTCAGAATCGTTCGAGCCGGTGGCCCGCTTGAAGGAGAACATGGATGCCATCCGCATCCTGAAAACGCTCAAGGAAGAGAGCAGGCCCGCAACCGATGATGAGCGTGACCGGCTGGCCCGCTACTCCGGATGGGGCGGGCTGCAGGAAGCATTTGACCCCCGCCGGCGCCATGGCTCCGACTCTTTCGCAAAAGCCGCCCGCGAGCTTGCGGAGATCGTCCCGAAGACCTGGAGCGATGACGCGTACAAATCGATGCGCGACACGGTGCTCAACGCCCACTACACCGGTTACGACATCATCCAGTTCATGTGGTCAGCACTGGCCAAGATGGGCCTCAAAGCCGGAGACCGGGTCTTGGATCCGTCGGCAGGCACCGGCCACTTCGCTGGCCTGCGTCATCCCGATGTCCACATGACGCAGATTGAGATCGACACCATCACCGCGGAGATCAACGCCCAGTTGTACCCCCGCGATGCAGTGGCAAATCTCCCCTTCGAGGAGGCGGTTGTCCCTGACAACAGCTTCGTCGCCTCGATCTCGAATATCCCCTTTGGTGCCTATGGCGTTTATGAACGTCGCTACGACAAAGAGCGCGATCTGCCGCCGCTGCTGATCCACGACTTCTTCTTTATCAAGGCCCTCGATAAGGTCGCGCCCGGCGGAGTGGTGGCATTCATCACCTCCAAGGGCACCATGGACAAGGTGGACAATCGTGTTCGCAGGGCGATCCACGATCGCGGTGGCGATCTGATTGCGGGATTCCGCCTGCCCACGGATGCATTCAAGGCGATGGCGAACACCGAGGTCACCACCGACATCCTGTTCTTCCAGAAGCGCGGCCCCGGCCAGGATGCGAACCCTCATGCGGTGGACCCGAATCTGTGGATCGACACCGTGGAGATGCCGCTATCAACGGGTGAGAAGACCAGCATCAATCGCTACTTCGACAACAAATTCACCCACGTGTTGGGGCGATTTGATGAGGCCCACTACCGTTATCGGCGAGATCTGAGGGTCGTGGATGATCGCCAACAGGGCGAGACGATGGACGGCTTTCTCGCCCGCAAGCTGCAGGACATGCTCAGCCGGATACCCGAGGGAATCCTGAATGGCGTAGAGCGTTCGGTCGACTATGTCGAAGCCGACGGCATCAGCGCACCTGAGGAGGTTCCAGACGGCTCGGGCTTCACGATCCCGGCCGGCTCGTATGTGGTTGAAGGTAACAAGGTGGGCGTCCTCGTCGGAGGTGTTCTACGCCAGCCTGAGCAGCCGATCCCGGCAAGAAAGCAGAAGCTTCTGCTCGACGCCGTGCCGGTGCGCGACGCGGCACTTGAGGTGCTGCGCTTGCAGGCGGAGAACGCGCCGGAGGCTGACTATCTGGAAGCGCGCGAGCGCCTGAATCTGCTCTACGACAAGTTTGTGGGCAAGCACGGGCCGATGACCCCGCACATCCAGAGGATCTCTGAGGACCCATCGATCTCGACCATGTTGTCTCTGGAATCCTTCGATGCGGACACCCAGACCGCAGTGAAGGCCGATCTATTCAGTGTTCGCACCATCTCGCCGCCCCAGCCCGTCACGCGAGCGGACACCCCACGCGAGGCGCTGGTCTACTCCATGGCCTATCGCGGCTGTGTAGACCCGAAGCTGATGGTGTCCCTGCTGGGGCGCCCCTGGGATGACATCGTCAAGGAGCTCGATGGCGAGATGTTTCTCGACCCCGACTCTGGTGAGTGGGAAACAAAAGGCCGTTATCTATCAGGGCAGGTCAACCTGAAAATCGAGGCGGCCAAACGAGCCCTCAAGACCAATCCCGCGATGCAGGCAAACATCGAGGCGCTTGAGGCGGTCAAACCTGAGAGGTTGACCGTCGATGAGATCGGCATATCCCTCGGGGCGCACTGGATCGACGCCGAGATCCAGAATGACTTTGCATTCGAGCTGTTGCGGATCGGCAGGTTCAACGCGGCCGATGCAGCCCTCTACTACGACCCCGCCCTGAGCGAGTGGCGCAACCAGGGCAACCTTTCCCTGGTGAACTACACCCCCTCAGATGCAGAGACCAACTGGGGCACCCAGCACTGCAAGGCGGCCGATCTGTTCCTGGACGCGATCAACCTCAGAGAGCCGACCGTCCGATTCAAGATCGATGATCAGACTTATATCGATCAGAAGGCGACCTCAACGGCCCGCCAGGTCGTTCGACGTATCCGCGAGGAGTTCGGCGAGTGGATCAAACGTGACCCTTCTCGGGTGATCCGTATTGAGAACAACTACAACGAGAGAATGCGAGGCCTGGTTGAACGCAAGTTCGATGGAAGTTACCTGAGATTCGAGGGGCTGGCAGCCAACATCACGCTCAAGGACAGCCAGAAGAATGCTGTGGCTCGCGGGGTTGAGGATGGCAATGCTTTGATCGCCCATGCCGTCGGGGGCGGCAAGAGCGCGATCATGGCGGCCCTTGCGGTGGAGACCAAACGCATGGGGCTGGTCAACAAGACCATGGTGGTCGTCCCCAAGAACCTGCTGTTCCAGATGCCGGCCGAGATCAAGAAATTCTTCCCTGCCGCACGGGTGCTCATCGTCACCCAATCCGATCTCAAAAAGGAAAATCGGCAGTCCTTCCTCTATAAGGTCGCCGCCAACGACTGGGACATGGTGGTGATCACCAAGGATGCGTTTGCGAAGATCCCGCTCTCGCCTGAGCGGGTGCAGGCCTATCTTGATCGGGAACTATCGTCGATCGACAAGTCGATCATGGCGTTGGGCGGCAGTGTCGACAACGGCACTGATGGCTCGGTCAAGCGGGGTGTTCGCGCGCTCAAATCCAAGCGTGCGCGCATCGTCAAGAGGATCGACGGCGTAGCCGCCAAGGCGGACAAGAACAGCATCTACTTCGAGCAGCTTGGCGTCGACCAGCTCTGCGTTGATGAGGCCCAGTATTACAAGAACCTGGCCGCCGACACCAACATGCGCAACGTCGCCGGGATCGGCACCTCATCGTCTCAGCGCGCCGAGGACATGGCGATGAAGGCGGAGTATGTGAGGTCCATCCACGGCGGTCGCCGAGGGATGATCACCTGCACGGCCACGCCCATCAGCAACTCGATGGGGGAGATGTACACGCTGATGAACCTGACGGATCCCTCAAAGTTCGATGAGGTGGGGATCGACAGCTTCGATGCATGGGTGCGCTCCTTCGCCGACACCATCCAGTCACTTGAGCAGGATCCCAGTGGCCAGAGCTGGCGCTATGTCACGCGGCTGGCATCGTTCAAGAACGTGCCGGAGATGATCAACCTGTTCCGCTCGGTGGCTGATATCAAGACGGCGGCGGATCTGAACCTGCCCAGACCTGTGGCCGAGCCGATCACGGTGACTTGCCCCGTCGATAACGCTCAAAAGCTCATGAAGAAGACTCTTGCGATCCGGGCATCGAACCTGTCTTCACGGCCAGAGAAGGGCTCAGACAACATCCTCGTGGTGGGGACCGATTTCAGGCTCGGTATGCTCGACATGCGCTTGTTCTCCGATCGCTTTCCAGAGAACCCCAAGGGCAGGGTGGCCATGGCGGCGGAGAATATCCTCGCCGAGTACCACGCCAGCACCGATAGGCTCGGCACCCAGATCGTCTTCTCAGACTTCTCATCGCCCCGTGGCCACAGCCAGTCTGAGGCGCCCGAGGGCACGTTCTCAGTGCCCGAGGCCATCCGTGACAAGCTCGTCGCCGGCGGGATCCCGCGTGAGCAGATCGCCTTCATCAAGGATGCCAAGAACGATGATGAGCGTCAGCTGATCCATCAGCGCGTCAGGGCCGGCAAGGTCCGCGTGGTGTTCGGCTCTACCGACACCATGGGTGTGGGCACCAACGTTCAGACGCGTATGGTGGCCGAGCACGATCTTGACGCTCCCCATCGACCCACCGATGTCGAGCAACGCAACGGTCGTATCGTGCGACAGGGCAACACCAACAGTTCCGTGAGGATCTACACCTACACCACGGAAGGATTCACCCGCGAATACGAATCCCTGAAGGTCAAGGCGGACTTCATCAAGCAGGCGTTCCGCGATCCAAACTCGATCGGTCGCCGCATTGACGAGGACACCGGCGATAAGTGGGCTGAGATCATGGCCCTGACCACTGACAACCCGATCATCAAGGAGAAGGCGGTGGTGGACTCACGGCTCGCACAATTAAACGCAGAGCGCGAGGCGTTCCGATCGCGCATGGGCATGGTGCGCTCCAAAGAGCGGATGCTCACCCAGTCCGTTGAGAGCTCGCAGGCGGGGCTGACTAGCTTGCGCGAGTTCGTCGGCAAGCTCGGTGACCAGGTTGCCGAATCCCCGTATGTGATCATCGATGGGGAGCCATACGGCAAGACCACAACGGCAGGAGCTGCCCTGATGAAGCGGCTGGAGTCGCAGCGGTTCTTTGATCCCTACGGCGGCACGCACACAGTGATGATCGGGAGCCACCGCGGCCTTGAGTTCTCCATCAGCAGGGCCTCGTTTGCTGACTCACTCGGTGTGCTGACCATCCATGGCGCAGACAAGGTCAATGTGCATCTCTCAACCTCTGCCGAGGGCGCGATCACCTCACTTCGCAACCAGGTCTCGAAGATGCTCGACACCCTGGACGTACGTGAACGCGATCTTGCGGATAAGCAGGCCCAGCTTGAGGAAGTGAAAAAGCAGATGGCCGAGCTCAATGCCACAGGATTTCCGAAGGAGGCTGAATATCAGGCTGCCGAAGCTGAATCGGCTCGCATCAATGCCGAGCTGGTGTCGGTGGTCAAGGAGTTCTCGGCTGAGGCCGCACGGCAGGACCCCGAGATGATCGAGATGACCAAGATCCTCAACCGTCGCGGAAAATGGATGCTGCCCCCGCACCTATTGGGCCTTGAGCCCGAGCCTGAGGACAACATTATGATCTCCGACAAGGAGACCGTCGGCATTGACACCGACACCGACGAGAGTGCCGACCAGTTCGTAGCGCCAGGGGTGGGGTGATCGCTGTGAGCCGGGAACCAAGGAATAATGTCGAAAACGACAAGTTTCGAGGCACATGGCCGCCTCGGGAACAAAGATGTCGCAAACGACATTAAAGAAAATGTCATTATCGTCATAACGACGGCGGTTCTCCCCGAGATGGCGATCACGACAAAATCTCAGGTTCAGAAAAATGTCGCAAGCGACAACATGCGTCAGCACGGGAGTCGTCGGAACCATGGATGTCGTTATCGACAATATTATGACGCGTCGATCGAAGTTGCCGAGAACGACAAAATGTCAGGCCTTCAAAGCCGTCAGGCAAGCGGGCTACCGACCGGCGTCGTCTGCGCCACCTGCTGTGCATCCAGGATGCCAACACGGGTGGTCATCGGGTCAGCAACTCCGCCGATGACGATGTTTCCAATCCCGGTACCAGAGACGATCAGGTCTCCATAACCGCACAGCCGCCCGATGATCCCCTGGCGGATCTGCACACTCTCGATGCGATTCAGGCCGATCTCAGTGACCTGACGCGAGACCAAGCCGGTCGTATGGATCATCCGGCGACGGGTGAGTGCCGCGTCGGTTGTGCGTATTCCGACGCAAGCCGGCCAGTGATTCCGAGCCAAGCCGGCCACCCATTCCGACGGATGTCGGCCACCCCCTGAGGGGCTCGATGTAGCGGGATAACCCAAGGGCATGATCGCCTCTTTTGTCTTGTGGACAGGAGGGCTCTAGTGCCGCAATCGAGGTTGTCCGTGCGAAAGATTCGAGAAGTGTTGCGACTATCGGCATCGGGCCTGTCTGGTCGTCAGATGGCATTGGTGATTGGCGCCGCGCGCAGCACGGTGGGTGAGTGCCTGCGGCGAGCTGAGGCGGCGGGTGTGTCTTGGCCGCTACCGACGGATCTTGATGATGAGGCGTTGGAGTTACGGCTGTATCCACCACCAGTGGCTGTATCTGTGCAGCGCCCACTGCCAGACTTTGCGCGGGTTCAGACCGAGTTGCGCCGTAAGGGCGTGACCTTGCACCTGCTGTGGCAGGAATACCGAGCGGCCGATCCGGATGGCTATCGCTACAGCCGCTTCTGTGATCTCTATCGGGCCTGGGTCGGTACGCAGGATGCCGTGCTGCGTCAGCCCCATGCGCCCGGCGACAAGCTCTTTGTCGATTACGCTGGCCAGACCGTCGAGGTGGTGGATCCAGCCACCGGCGAGATCCGCACCGCGCAGATCTTCGTGGCGGTATTGGGCTACTCGAATTACACCTACGTCGAGGCGACGTGGACACAGTCCGTCGCCGACTGGATCGGCGCGCATGTCCGCGCACTTGAACACCTCGGCGGCGTCCCTGCCGCCATCGTCCCGGATAACCTGAAGTCCGGCGTCACCAAATCCTGCCGCTACCAGCCCGATCTGAACCCCAGCTACCAGGACTTCGCACTGGCCTATCGGGTCACGGTGCTACCGGCCCGGGTCCGCAAGCCACGCGACAAGGCCAAGGTCGAGACCGGTGTGCAGATCGTTGAGCGCCACATCCTGGCGCCGCTGCGCCACCAGCGTTTCTTCTCTCTGGCCAGCCTCAATCGCGCGCTGGCCGAGGGTATGGTCGCGCTGAATCAGCGTCCCTTCCAGAAGCTCGATGGCAGCAGGGCGTCGTGGTTCGTCGAAGAGCAATCGAGCTTGCATCCGCTGCCAGCCACTCGCTACGAGCATGCCATCTGGAAGAAGGCCAAAGTCCATCTCGATTATCACGTCGAGATCGATCATCGGTATTACTCGGTTCCGCATGGCCTGATCGGCAAGACGGTGGAGGTACGGCTCACCGATTCGACGGTGGAGTTGATTCATCGTGGACAGCGTGTTGCCGCACATGCACGGGCACCGGGCCGTGGGAGCTTCACCACGCTGGAGGCGCATCGACCAGAGCGGCACCGGCATCACCTGGATCGCTCGCACGAGCGTCTGATCCAGCAGGCCGATGCCATTGGTCCTGCCACCGGCGCGGTGCTCAAGGCACAAATCCACGCCCGCAAGCATCCCGATTACGCCCTGCGGGCGAGCCTCGGCATCATGCGACTGGCCAAGGACTTCTCACCCGAGCAACTCGAAGCGGCTTGCCGCCGGGCCATCGCCTTGAAGGCGCACAGCTACACCGCCATCCGCGCCTTGATCCTGAATCCATCGGCGCGCTCCCCGACGCCGCAGACCGAGTTGCGCCTCTGTCTCCCGGACCACGAAAACCTGCGTGGACCGGATTACTTCCGCTGATCAATCTCTTGAAGGAGTCATGACGATGCTGCATCACCCCCTGATCCAGGAACTCCACGGCTTGCGCCTGCGCGGCATGGCCTCTGCCCTGGAACACCAGTGCGTCACCCCCGACATCGCTGCCCTGACATTTGAAGATCGTCTTGGGCTACTGATCCAGCGCGAGCGGGCCGAGCGAGAATCGCTACGTCTGCAACAACGGCTACGTATCGCCAAGCTGCCACAGGTAGCCTGCGTGGAAGACCTCGATACCAAGATCGCGCGCGGTCTGGACCGCAGCACGCTGGCGACAGTCCGTAGCCTGGGCTGGATCGAGGAGCACCTGAATGTGCTGATCACCGGACCCACCGGCGTCGGCAAAAGTTATCTGGCCAGCGCCATTGCCCATGCAGCATGTCGTGCGGACTACACGGTGCGCTGCTTCCGCCTGCCGCGACTGGTAGATGACTTGGCCAAAGCCCATGCCATGAACAACCGCTCAGGCTTCTTCCGCAATCTGGCCAAAGTCGACCTGATCGTGCTCGACGACTTCGGTCTGACCCCAATGGCCGATAGCACCCAGCGTGATCTGCTGGAAATACTCGATGACCGTTACGCGAAGAAATCAACGCTGATCACCAGTCAGCTACCGATTGATCAATGGCACACCTATCTCGGTGATCCGACGCTGGCCGATGCCATCCTCGATCGCCTGGTACACAACAGCCATCGACTAACGCTCACCGGCGAATCCATGCGCAAGCGTGCCGCCGCCAAAATCACCACACCCAGCATCCCCAGCGCATAATCCATCTACCCGCTACACCGCCCAACTCAGGCGGCCGACATCCCCCGGAATACCCGGCCGGCATCAATCGGAATCAGTGGCCGACTTCGTCGGAATGCGCACGGTTGAGAACCATCGCAGATACGCGGCAAGAAACGAGAAGGCGATCATCAGGCTGAGACCGTAGACCACCAGCGCTGGCAAGATGATGGCGCCCAGCGTCAGCCCTACGGACGCACCAACGTATGGCGCGAACACCCAAGGGCTGATGGTGAATCGGAAAAGTACGGTCTCGGAGTGGTGGATGACGCCCTTTAGGAAATCCATCAGAGGCCGGGTCCCTGAGTAGCCGCATCATCGAGGCCGTCGGTTGGGCCATCATCGCTGCTGACCTCGATCACGATCTGCATATGACGGCGAACCTCCTCGCCACGGTCACGGGCACTCGCTGTGCCGATGACCCCCGCCGTTAGAGAGCTCTCAAGGCCGCCCATGACCATGCGAGCCGAGGTCAGATACTTGGTGGCCTCGCTGATCCGAGACAATAGCTGCTCGCGGTTGGGCCCGACCTCAGTTAGTTCGACGGGCTGATGGGGTTCATGCGTCAGGCCGTCCGCCCGCGTATGCGCGATGACACTGGGGAATCCCGCCGCGCTGAGCCGATCGGCGAAGAGCACCGAGTAATTGCGCTGCTGCTCAAGGGATAGGCCACCCCCGACATCAAGATTGATCCTCAATGGGATCGCCGTCTTCCCATCCCGCTGTTCGTGCAGAAGCCGTTCCGCCTCCACCCTGGACAGGATCGATTGCACGGCACTATTGATTATCTCACCGCTTGCGCGGCCCGCCATTGCACCCGCATCCCGATCGACGTTCAGGGTCACATTGATGACCGGAGCCTGGGGATCAAGCTGCCTCATGTCGCTGTAAGCACCGATGCCCGCGGCGCCGATCAACGCCGCCGCCGTCACGTTCTTTAGCGCCATGACAATCGCAGGATTTCTTTCCTTGAAGCTTTCCGCCCATCTCACAAGTGCCTTCTGCGCGCGGGTGCTACGTCCATCGGGATCGGGAGGCACAGGCCGCTCCACCCCCGGCGGAAGGATCAACTGGGGGCGATCGCCTGATGGGACTGGATGACTCACGACTCACCTCTCGTGATGTGGGCGTGATCAACCGCTGATCCTTGCGAATTGATGCGGACAAGGAGCGCAGATCGCGTGGAATCAAGCAGGGTCAAGAACCGCACCTGAAAGGCTGGCGGCACTCGGACTTCCATCACCGCAGACTGCGAGTTCATCACCAGCACCTTGCCCGCACTGCGAGCGAAACACAGATGCTCGCTCGGCAGCATGGGGCTCGACGCGGCATGGGCGACCAGCAGGTGCGGGTGATCGGCATCCAGCGAGAGGATCGCCTCACATTCAACAACCGGCACCTCAGGCGAGGGGATCATGTGGATGGATGTCCAGAGGATGAGCCGGTTATCAGCAGCGCATTGAGCATGTCGCCCATGTTCTCCTTCCTCGCCGCCTCATCATGAGGGGGCAGGGGTGGCGCGGGGTAGCGACCCGCAGCGCGGATGAGCTCGGCCGCTTCGATAGACAACTCGGCCGAGGTTGTCGGCATCGTCTGGTCTCCCATCTGCCCGCTGATGAATTCTTCGATGTAATCCTCAAGACCGAAACGCGGGGCGGCGATCGCAGCTGCGGGTCTCTGGGGTGCGGGATCGGGTGCAAAGTCGTCACCCAGAAGCTCTGCATCGATGAAATCCTCGTCCCCGTAGGCCTCCAGGTCTTGTGACAAGCGCTCAACCACGCTCTTGTCCATCTTCGGATAGGCAGGCTGGGTCTCGTTGACATCCCGCTGTATCTGATCGACGAGACCGAGGATGTCATCGGCCATCTCCTGGGCCGTCATGGTGCTGGTGTCGAAGTTCTTCGCCGCTTGGATCGCGCGCTCGTTCACGCCTTGCCAATAAGTCGTGCCATGAGCGCCAGAAGGAACCTTGGTCGCAGCAGTCGTCAACGGCTGCGCAGCGGCAGGGGTGCTCGCTGGCGGCGTCCGCGCCTCAGGTTTTGCGGGCGGGGCAGTCGCAGGGCTCACTCCCGGCCCACCCTCTTGACCGCGTGCGGTTCCAGCATCCACCAGCAGGTGGCTGACGGCGACGATCCCCCGGACATTGGCAGCAAGACCTGCAGACTCCATCTGGGTGAGCAGACCGATGGTCTTGCTCAGATCGGCCGGAACGACGGTCTCCGGCTGATCGTCAAATCGAAAACGAGATCTCATGAGCTCATCGATCGCCGCGATCACCGTCTGATCCGATGGCATCGATGTCTCTGGCGGGGGGCTGATTCGTAGGTATCGATTGATCCGGAGATTGCGCAACAGTTTGACGTCGGAGTGAGCCATGTTGGCCTGGATCAGTCGTGCTCCGAAGGTGATGTACGCCTCGCCCTCAACGAGATCCCGCATGTCGCTGATGTCAACCCTGGACTGTTTATCGAACCGGTAGGCTTGTTTTGAGAATCGGCCTGGCGTGATCGAGCCCTCCAGCCGCTCGCCTCCCTCTGCTTGAGCGATCGTTGCCTCGCCCGCCGACTTCTGGAGCATCTCAAAGGTCTCACCGGCGCCCTCGAGCTTCATGAACACCTTGGTGTTCGTGTTCTCAACGATCTGCTGCGCCTCCCCCTCGGATGCCTTCTTGATCCCGGCGTAGTCCTGACCGGCGAAGATCACCTGAATGTTCAGGCCGCGCGCTTGAGCGGCAGTGACCGCGAAGCCCTCCACAAGCTGATAGGCCACCTCGTCGAGGCAGATCACCACCGGGACCTTTGAGGCTGTCGGCACCGCATCGAGCACGAGCTCCCGATCACCCTCGATGCCGCGACCCAAGCCGACCTTCATCGCATCCCTGAGCGCCGAAAGATTGATCTTCCCGAGGTTGCCCAACTCAGGGAGCGACTTCTCCAGCGCGGGCAACATGATCACCACGATACGGCGG
>MAAC01010511.1_pt1 | contig 16561 bp, 10 predicted proteins | sample 1115981 | NCBI WGS metagenome assembly MAAC01 (sample SAMN04961126, study PRJNA320927) | seawater metagenome | isolation source: sample BD02T64 sea water enriched with oil for 64 days | place: USA:Gulf of Mexico | collected 2013-07-27 | reverse complement strand
AATGCCAATGCCAATGCCAATGCCAATGCCAATGCCAATGCCAATGCCAATAGATATAGACAAAACTATCAGCTGCTTAGACAAGATATTACTGAATTGCGCAGCAAATTTGTACGTTGGAATGAATTGGCCGCGAAACCGGAAATTGCAGCAAGACGGGCTCTAGATGCTAAAGAAATTGATAGTTTACATTACATTCAACGAATACTAATTGAAGGCAAAGGAAAAAATATTCTCAATGAAATGCAGCAGTTAATCGCCAATATCAATGGGGAATTAAAAGACAGTAATATATTGGCGAAAAAGCACTTGCTGGTGATATCAAAAGCCATTATTGATCAAGAAACAGGAGAGCGTGGTTTCTTGATAACAGGTGAAGATGCTTTTTTGGAACCTTATTTTCAAGGCCAGTCGGCACTCAGAACCACGCTGCCCAAATTGAAGAACATCATTCAGGATAGCTTTGACATTAGCGAGATACTGCTAAAAATAACCTCAATAGATAAGGGTAATCAACGTTGGTTAAAGGAAGCCGCTATGGGGGAAATATCCCTACGGGAACAGGTAAACAGTGGTGACGCCTCTTTTCAAGAAATCGAAAAAGTGATTGCTTCTGGATATGGTAAAGGCATGTTGGACAGTTTGAGAATGTCTTTAGAAAGCCTGCAAAGTATTTTCAGGGAGGGACAAAATGATATAGCAGAATATCTCCTGTTGCAGATTGAAAAAGATATTATCGATCAGGAAACCGGGCAACGCGGCTATTTACTCACCGGCCGTGATGATTTCCTTTTACCCTTTGAACAAGGGCAAATAGCTCTTAAAAAGCATTTAGGCGAATTAAAGCAATTGGTTACATCGAGCTTCGATAAAACTAAGGTTTTAAATGACATTGAATCGTTAAGGCTGAAAAACCTGAAATGGGAAAAAGATGCGGCCGAGCCTGAAATTGCCCTGCGACGTAAGTTAAACTTAGTCGGTAGCAAAATGAGTGATGTCACCGCCTTGATAGAGCAGGAAACCGGTAAGAATATTATTGATCAAATTCGTCTCATTTTAAGCGCGTTTCTTGACGCTGAATTACATTTAATGACGAGTCGAGAGCAAGAAGCTGAGCAGGCAGTACAACTGACCCTTACTATTGTGATTATCGGCGCGATAAGTGCGTTTATTATCGCGCTAGGTACCGCATTTTTAGTTTCGGGTAGTATAGTGCAAAAACTTAGAGTATTAGTAAATGCCACAGATAAGGTGATTCAGGGTGATTTTCAACAGCAAATCACCATTAAATCCCATGATGAATTTGGGCAATTGTCGTTGTCCTTTAACAAAATGATGATCAACCTTGAAAGTTCAATTGAAAATATGCAGCAAGCCACGCGCGCGAAGGGTGATTTTCTCGCCAATATGTCACATGAAATTAGAACGCCGATGAACGGTGTTTTAGGCATGTTAACCATGTTGGAGCAAACGGGCTTGTCTGATAAACAAGCCAATTTGGTTGACACCATCAGATCCTGCGGAGACGGGCTTATGGTCATCCTCAATGACATTTTGGATATCTCAAAATTAGAGGCGGGCAAGCTGATTATAGAAAATAACCCCTTCCATTTGGAAACGTGCATAGAAGAAAGCATGTATTTACTCAATTCAATATCCTCACAAAAAGGCTTAACCCTAACCTATGAAATTGACAACAATATTCCTGACAGTTTTCTGGGAGACAAAATTAGAATACGGCAAATATTAATGAATTTGCTGGGTAATGGGATTAAATTCACCCAGCAAGGCGCTGTGCATTTGGCCATCAGCTCTGAGAAAAATGACAATACTATTCACCAGCTAGAATTTAGTATTACAGACAACGGCATAGGAATTTCTACAGAAGATCAGGCCAAGTTGTTTCAACCCTTTACCCAAGCCGACTCGTCAACAACGCGAAAATTTGGTGGTACAGGGTTAGGTTTGGTGATATGTCGACAATTAGTTAAACAAATGGAAGGCGAAATAGGGGTTAAAAGTAGCTTAGGCAAGGGAGCAACGTTTCATTTTACTCTTCCGCTCAAAGTGGTGGAATTTAGACCCACGGTAAAAAAACGACGATCGTCCGATATAGATAATACAATGGCCATTAAAATGCCGTTGGATATTTTGGTGGTGGAAGACAATGTCGTTAACCAAATGATATTTAATAATATTTTAGATAAACTAGGCTATAACCCTGATCTAGCAGAGAATGGTGAAGAGGCTTTACAGGCGATAAAAACGAAATACTACGATGTGGTTTTTATGGATATGCAGATGCCTGTTATGGATGGAATTGAAGCGACTAAGGCCATCGTCGAATTGTATGGCGAAAATAGACCTCGTATTATAGCCATGACCGCCAACGTACTGCACGCCGATAAAGAAAAATGTTATGACGCGGGTATGGTAGACTTTGTCGGTAAGCCTATAGTGGTTGAACAGGTCATTGAGGCGCTAGTTAAAAGCAGTGAAAATTCATCCAATAATAAATTACCTTCGAGTATAAGGAAAATAAACGCCATATCCGATATAAACAACCCATAGTAATACAGTGAACACTCTGCTTATAGAGATGGTATTAAACCAATGCACCGCCAATTTTAAGCAAGCTGCTTATAAATTAAAGTGTTGGTGTGGATTTAGTGAATATCACTTTCACGTAAATAGCCGCGCACTATTAAGCTGTTGAGACACTGGAATAACATTATGCGTAAATTCAAAAATCTAGAAAAACATAGACAAAAAGAACTTACCTTACAGTTTCCGGATTTGTATAAGCTCTCTTGCGTAGAAGAAACACCTCATTACAAATATCTAGCTATTTCTGTGTTTGATCATTGGCTGGGCTGTGAAGAAGCTATGGAGCTAATAGATAACGTTCCTATGAAAGAACAATTAAAAAGGAATGAGGCGCTGTATTTATTCAGCCAAAAACTTGCTTGTGAAACTGAAATTATCAACTTTAAATTTTGCCGCACCCGCAGCAAAGTTTCACCTGTATTCAGAGAGTTTACTTCTGAAACAGCGAAGGTGAATTATTTATATCCGACTCTTTCAGATCCAAACAAACCGTTTTTTCAAATGGTATTACCTGAACTCAGCATGGTGTTTTACGAAAGCTGGGATGATACAAATGTGCTTTATCTCAGAGATAAATCTGTAGAAGATAGTATTAAAAAATGGGCAAGCGAATGCGGCGTATATTGCTTAGAACAGTGAATTAACAAGGTGCTGTTGTCGGATAATTATCTCGGCACTACGTGCATCCAAAATCACCTTAAAGCGCGACGTTAGCTTCTCCCTGAAACGGCTTCTTCGGGTTAGATCTTTTCCGTTAACCAGGCTGTCTTGTAAGCGGTGAATTTTCGGTTAACGATGACGACTGTCGGCAAAAAGCTGCCATTCTTGGTTAAGATAAATAGGTCAGCAGTTTCAGTTTCAACAATAGTTTGATAACCAGATTTAATCTTATTAATATATTGTAACAAATCAGGAAAATTACTAATTCTTAGGTCGGTGATTGGTACTTTCAGGGGTGATTTTTTTGCTTGTTGAGCAATTTTTTGAATAATTATAGATAAGGTATAATGAAAATGAAATTGGCTACGCTACTTATATTCCAGGTACCTATTATCTGTTTTTTTCTCATTCAATCAGCATATGCAAACAGCTCAGAAGATGAAGTCGGTATGTTTGTCATGGAGCTAGTTCCCTATGGGTTTACAAAAGAGAATGGGGAACAAACAGGAGTTCTATTAGATGTGTTGAATGAAATTCGTGATGTCAGTGGAGTTGGCTTACCTGTAAAAACTCTGCCCCTTAAGCGTTTATTGTTAACTGTGTTAAAAGATATGAAATCTTGCACTTTAGTTATTGATTCACCTATAGTTATTGATAATTTGGACCTTATTGAACCCATTGGTTATGAATTAACAGCAGGCATTTTACCATTGTTCGGTGTTAAGCTCACAGACTACTCTAGCCTGAAAGGAAAGCTCATAGCGGTCCCTTTAGGGGTTCAATTTGATGAAGAATTTAACACTGATACCTCATTAAATAAAGTGAGTACTCCTGAATACATCAATGCAATTAAAATGATGAAAGTCGGACATGTGGACGCGGTTGCTGGTGCAATCCCTGTACTCAAATATCTCGCCACAAAAGAAGGACTACATGCTCAGTTTTTTGATCAACCACTAATTCTTGTTGAAAAGGACATGTATCTTGCCTGTAGCTTTAACCTGACAAAAAATGAACGTAGAAAATTGCAACAAGCGGTGATGGGCCTAAGATTAAGCGGGAAAACTCAGAAATTTTTTGATCGCTATCTTAGTTTGCCAAACCAATAGGATTATTGACATGCTTCTTTACACTAAACTTGCAGCTATGTGTTAGGTACAAACGATAGGGAATAGGTGGGCGGACAGTCTGTTCAGCATATCAGGTAAGAGTTCTTAACCCATTATTAGGACTTTATAACTCTACCTTAGCGTGATTAAGAGACAATTATTTCACATTGGCGACTTAACCGCATTTTCCATAGCCAACAATTTCACTCTGGTGGATTGAACCGACTAAACCCTGTCTCTTCATTCAGCTCTAATACGCCTTTTCGTAATAATGACTCGATGGCTTTAGTAATAGAATTGCAGAGTTTCACGCCATCTGGATTATTCTTGCAAGCATAGAAGCTTTCTAAAATAGCGACGGGCTTATCTAGGTCGTAATGGATTTCATTGGTCCTATTATTCCCTTTTACTGCTATCACAGTTCCTGGGTAACCACCTAAAACACCAGAAAATCGTCCATTTAACAACATATTAATGTTGGTAATGTCATCTTTTTGAAAGGAGAGGCTCAAGTGTGGATTAGACTTTATTCTCTTTCCGTAAGAAAAGCCTTTCACAACACCTAAATGTTTATTTTCAAACTCTGAGAGTTTAGTCAAGCCCGAGCTCTTTAGCGTGAACAATATTACGCGTTTATAAAAAAACGGCCTTGAAACTACATATTGAGTTTTTTTCCCAGGTAGATTCTCCCATAATTCGGGAAAATAACCATCTAACTGCCCATTATTGATACCTCTTCGAACCCTATTCACAGATGAGAGATTTAATTCGACATTTTTATTCATTTCCATGAATAATGCATTGTTCAATTTATTTAATAAGCCTGTTCCGTCTTCTTCAATCAACCCAGGTGTCAAAAAACTACCTATTTTTACAGGATTGTTAGTGTCGTCCACAGATGCCAAAGCCTTTGGTATAAAGGTTAACTGCCAAATAATTAAAACAAGGCAAATTAGGATGAACGTTATCAAATTAATTAGATATCTGGTCAAGTTTATAGGTTCCACATTATTATCAAACAACTCAACAATCTCTTGTTAGCTTTAATGACTTAGCAAATTCCAAAAAACAAAAATAACAGTATTTATAAACCGCCACAACTTAAATAATTCCCGATATGTTTTTCAGGTCACAAGTAGTCACTTTGACGTTGTTAGCGCGTAATTGTTGTGCTAAGGAACATGTGATTAAGTCCAAAATGTTTTATATGGATAACTAAAGGGACAAATCACCTATACATAATCGCAATGAATGGCAGTCATGTATAAGCTTTCCGGAACGGGTTGAGTGCTCCTATCGATGTTTTTCAACCTTAGTCCAAAGGAGTCTGCCCCATAATTAGCCAACCTACGGGCCGTACAGGATGTTTCGTGCTCTTTGTTAATGCTATTCGCCGAGCCTATTGTCTTAATATATGTTCCCTAAACACTACAGCAATTATAATTGTGGCATTGAAGGTAATACATAGAAATAAATCTAATTTAAGTAATGCAATGGTAAACATCCGTTTCCCAGACGCTTATTTAGTACTGAAAACACACTTCACCAGAGCTCTAAAATGTCTTCTTTGTGTCTGGTCTCTTTCCGTTCCAGAGTGTGTTAGCTACCGTAGCAGATGTAATTGGCAATAGATCGAACCGGCCATTTCCGGTATTGAGGAAATTTAATATGTTCGATATTTCAGGAGAATAGTCATCCAAATTGTCCCATTGATAATTATTCTTTTTGATATTGCACGATGATCAGAGTTTTGTACAAAAACCTCTTTTTATGGGGTGAGTTTTCGCAAACATAATTAGTGATGATTCTCAGTTTGACAGGAGATTCTACAACTGGTTGAACTTCAAGAGCAATAATTAACTTGCTCAGAGAGCTGAAGAAATATCTGATTTTAATCTACATGTCCGTAACTGTGATTTCTCCTGTAATTATTTATACGCCATTTTGGAATGACTAAAATTCCTATTGTGTTTGTTTTTGTCCGAGTAGAAAATAGGTATAAAGATGCACAAAAATGTGACAAAATTTCAAACAAAGTTAATTGTTTAAATGTATATTCATCTGAAAAAACGAGTCTTAATTATTATGTGAGTTAATATATATGAGTTTTAAATTATTGGTAGGGATATTACTTTGTTTGATTTATTCATTACCGACAGTTGCCCATGAAAACAAGGTGGTTTTAGCTTATGTGGAGTACCCTCCTTATTATGGACAAAGCCTAGAGAATGGAGGCCCAATTACGGAAATTATTGTCCAGGCTTTTAATCAAGTAGGGTATGAAGTGAAGTTAAAGTTTGTTCCGTGGGCAAGAGGGCTAGAGGGAGCAAAGCGAGGAACCTATGATGGACTATTCACTGCTTGGTACCGAGAGGAAAGGGAGGAATGGTTCGTTTTTTCCGCTCCCTTGCCTCCAAACGAGATAGGTTTCTACAAACGCAAAGGGGTCAGCATCAAATTTAATTCATTCGAAGATTTGAAGCCGTACAAAATAGGAATTGTCAGGGGACATGTTAATCCTCTTGGGTTTAAAGAAACTAATTTAAAAACCAGTGTCGCCGCGACGGACATTGAAAACCTCCACCTGCTGACGATGAGCCGTATTGATTTAGCGCTAACAGACAAGGCTCTGGGAAGATATATTATCCGTACAGAGTTACGAGGAAAGGAAAACAAGCTGGAATGGATAGGTCCCCCCGTAGAAGTGGTGAATCAGTATCTAATGATTTCGAAGCAGGCAAGGGATTTTAAAATCAAACTTGAGGCGTTTAATTTGGGTCTGAAAAAGCTTACTGAGTCAGGGGAGTTGAACAAGATTTTGGCAAAGCATGGATTCTGAGATTATTGCACTGTCATTCATTAGTCTGATAAGTGTAAGAAACGCATTCCCCAAGGAAGTCAGATACACAGTGGGGTAGCCTAGGTGGTGAGCTAGTACAGGTGAGCGGATATTTTTTTAGATGAATATTTGATACTCAAAGCGCCGATTATCAGATCCTTAAACGGCAGCTATCCTATAAACCTAAACATGAGCGGCCTGACAACCATTTTTAACAAGCTACCAACGAATTCCACATCTGCCTTTGCTAATGCCGTCAACTTTTGAATAACCGATGACTTACTATTAACCTTTTTGAAATGATTCTTTGGGTAGGGGCGGGCTATGCGACATTGAAGAGTAAGGTGTTTTAGGTGCGTATCAGTCTCTGGCTCAATAGGCTCGGATGATATCTCTAATTTAAAGTAGGACGTAAGATTGATATTGCTTCGATATATATTGATTCCTTATTTTCTGAATCTCGCCCTTTTGTTCCATTTTCTTCAAGGACTCAGTGATTTCTGCAACAAGGTTTTCATGTTTCATGTGTAAATAATGATATAGACCTCCCGTTGCTAACGGGGGTTCCAGTATCTTAATTCCTTTAAGCTTCAATTTCTTAATTTGAGCCAATCCACCTATTCGAGACATTAAAATAACATCGACTCTTCCACGGTCCAAAATTGAAAGAAGCTGCTCCTCTCTATCAACCACTAGTGGATTTAACCCTTTTGTTAATCCCTCAGAGAGTTTCACACCTCTTCTTACCCCTACCTTGTAGGGTTTCAAGCTCTGTGGCCCGTTGACAGTAAATTCTACATTTTTTGTGAATACAACAAAATCCACATAATTAACAGGGACAGGTATCATAATTAAATTTGAATATTCAGCATTGATTCCTTTTGAACGCATAACTTCACCATCTGTCTTACCTGAGTTAGAAGACCGAAGCGCTCTTTTTCCCGGTTGTTTTATTATCCGAATTTTAATTCCAATTCTTTGATACGCCTGTTTTAAAACTAATTCTGAGATATCAACAACAGGGGCTTGTACAGCTGAAAATACTAAAGTGCTTTGTGCATTAACAGATGTAACAATTAAAATGCCAAACAACGATAATACGAAATTACCCATCGTTTTTCCTTTTTAGATAATGGCTAGCTTGGTCTTCGGTTGGTATGCACTACTCTTGATAGTTTCGTATAATACGACTCAAGCCCTTATAGGGTCAAAATTATTGACCCATCCAAGTGGAAAGTTCCTAATGCTCTAGACGCGACTAGATAATGAAGGTCTTCATCATTGCCACTAGAAATGGCAGATATCCTATAAGCCTAAACAAGAGCTGCCATGTCGACTATCGAAACCAAGTGTTGGACCAGGCTAATCGTTTGTATCTATTGCCAAGATAAGCGTTAATCAGGGCTGATTATCTTCTAATATCATTGCTGCGCCTTTTTCCGCGACCATCATTGTGGGGGCGTTTATATTGCCTGAGGTGATATTTGGGAAGATGGAGGCGTCTACCACCCTTAAACCTTTTATCCCATGAACCCGCAAACGACTATCGACCACCGCTGATTGAGTATCACTACCCATAGCGCAGGAGCCACACAAGTGATAGATAGAACCGGCATTTTCACGGAAGTATGCAAGCATGCTGGCATCATCAAAAACGTCTTCTGCCGGTGAAACCTCCTCAATAGTAATCGCTTTCAATGCGGGAGTCTGCATAATTTTTCGCACTAGTTTGCAGCCTTGTATCACTTCCTGAAGATCCTTCTTTGTAGACAAATAGTTGGGCATAATCAGTGCGTCATCACTGGGATTAGCGGAAGCAATTTCGATACTTCCTCGACTGCTGGGGCGACAGCTATTAAATGCCATTAAAAAACCTGAATAGGGCTCAGGTAATAATCGTGCGTTGGGATCTGCTGGGATTTTATAGGACATAGGATTGAAATAGAGTTGAATGTTAGCGCTTGGCTCAGCGTCATCTCCTTTAAAAAAACCGCCGGCCTGGTTAACACTCAGCGATAGCTGGCCAGTACGATTATAAGCGTATTGCAGAGCGGCCTTTGCCTGTTGGAACAATGATCCGAAGTCGTCGTTTAAAGTTGTTACATTGGCTTTGTAATAAAAACTAACACAGAGGTGATCTTGTAGGTTTTTCCCGACTGCGGGTAAGTGCTGGATTAGTGCAATCTGCTGTTTTTCCAGCAACTCTTTGTCGGCTACACCAGAGAGTTGCAATAATTTAGGAGAGCCAACGGCACCGGCGCAGAGGATGATTTCATGTTTTGCAGAAAAGCTGTGCACTTTTTCGCCGCTTATTAGTTGTACAGCCACTGCCCGTTTATGCTGATTAAATAGTATTTTATCGACGCTAACATTGCGCTTAAAATGCAGGTTCTTACGCCTGAGTGCGGGTTTTAGATAAGCTGTGTTACTGGAGTCACGCTGTCCTTTACGGATGTTGGCCTCGTAGACTCCCGCGCCTTCAAAGTGTGCGCCATTAAAACCATGATTAATTTTATAGCCTAATTGCTCAGCGCCTTTAAGATAGAAATCACAGAGTTTGTGGGCACCATTTTTCATTTCGGTGATGGCTATTTTGCCTCGGGATGAATGGTATTGACAATCACCTTGCGGGTGTTGCTCGATTTTTTTAAAAAAAGGCAAAACGTCACTGTAGGACCAACCGGCATTTCCGGCAGCAGCCCAGCCATCAAAATCGGCAGCGGCACCACGTACATAGACCATGGCATTAATAGAGCCGGATCCCCCTTGAACTTTTCCCCTCGGTGCATACATTTTGCGCCCGCCCATAGCGGGTTGCGGCTCAGTGTAATACATGTAGTTGTATTTGGGGTGGTAATAGGTTTTAGCAAAGCCCACTGGCAGCTTGATCCAGGGGCTAGTGTCGCGTCCTCCGGCTTCAAGCAACAGGACCTGGTACTGGCCAGATTCTGTGAGACGATCCGCGAGGATACAGCCTGCAGAACCTGCACCGACAATGATAAAGTCGTAATTCATATCGACACTCAAGTTATTTATGCTCTGCTGGATGCGCGGTTGTTTTCCAGCTCTGATCGGATTGTTGCTTGTAGTCATAAGGCTTTGCATCCATAGACAAATGCAATGTTTTACCGCGGTAGGGCGAGTGCGCTTTAACGACATCCATATTCAGCTCGATACCCAAGCCGGGCTTGCTTGAAGGAATGATATAACCGTCTCGCCACTGTATTTTCTCTTCTACTATATCGGCGTGAAAGCCATCCCATGTGCCTATGCTCTCTTGAATTAAAAAGTTAGGCGTTGCTGTGGCCAGCTGGATACTGGCGGCTGCCCCTATGGGTCCATTGTAAAGGTGCGGCGCTATCTGGCAGTAATAGGCCTCGGCGATAGCGGCTATTTTTTTCGCCTCTAATATCCCACCAACCCGGCCTAAGTTCATTTGTAAGATCGCCGCTGCGCCATGTTTTAATACATCGTGAAATTCGTATTTGGTGGTCAGGCGCTCACCTGTGGCTACCGGAATACTGGTTTGCTTAGCCACGCGGGCCATTGCCTCAGCTTGCCCAGGAGGAACCGGCTCTTCAAACCACAGCGGGTCGAAAGGCTCTAGTCGCTGCGCCAGACGAATCGCCGAGGCGGGGGTCATCTGTCCGTGAGTACCAAATAACAGGTCGCAGTTATTGCCAACAGCAGCACGTATCCTGCGACAGAATTCGGCTGATTTATCCAGCGCTTCCAGGGATATCTGCTGCCCCGAATAGGCAGTGTAAGGGCCCGCCGGGTCGAATTTAAGTGCAGTAAAACCCAGCTGCATGTCTTTTATCGCGCATTCAACCGCCAGTTCGACATTGTCGTAGTCAAATTCTCCGGCACTGTTGGCGGGATAGAGATAGGTGTAGCAGCGCAACTTATCATGCACTTTCCCGCCTATAAGCTCATACACAGGCTTTCCCGCCGCTTTGCCGACAATATCCCAGCAGGCCATTTCCAGACCGCTGGTTACTCCCATCATGGTTAAATCCGGGCGCTGGGTAAATCCGCTGGAATAGGTTTCACGGAAGAAGCGTTCGATATGATGAGGGTCATAATCTTTAAGGTAGCGGTCGAAAACATCTTCAATTGCAGCCACCATAACCTTGGGATGAAAAGAGGCCGAATAGACTTCGCCGACGCCTTGAATACCGCAGTCGGTGGTCAATTTGACAAATATCCAGTACATACCGCCAATATGTGGGGCGGGGGTGGCAACAACGTGTGTTTCACAGGAAATTACTTTCATCATCTAACCTATTAATGAGTTGAGAGATATTAGTTAAAAGGCTAACTGCAACAGCTTGCTAGTATTTCATTACTACTAATCTTGTTTGAGTATATTCGAGCATGCCGTGTTTACCATCATCGCCGCCAAGTCCGGAGCGTTTCCAGCCAGCGTGATAGCCCTGGTAGGGATCTGCAGGAGTACGGTTGATGTAGACCTCTCCGGCCTCTATGTTATTGGCAACTTTCATCGCGGTGCGGTAATTTTCCGTGTAAATAACCGATGCCAGACCAAATTGGTGATCGTTAGCCAGCAACAGCGCTTGATCCGCGTCTGAATATTTTAAAACCGGCAGTACCGGTCCAAAAATTTCTTCCTGGACTATTTCCATATCCTGACGACAGTTAGTCAGTAAAGTGGGCGGATAAAAGTGTCCGCTGCCCTCAGGTATATAGCCACCGGTTTCCAGCGTGGCGCCGTCATCTATTGCCCTTGCTACCATCTGATGTATGTTTAAACGGGAATTTTCGTTGATTAATGGACCCATGAAATCGGGATTCTTTGCGCGATCACCAAACTTTAATGCAGCCATTTGCTGGCGCAGTAGCTCGACAAATTTGTCGTAAATATCTGCATGTACATAAACCCGTTCAACGGCGGTGCAAAGCTGTCCGCAGTTAGTCGTAGTTGAACTAACTATCTCCCGGGCTGCAGTTTGCAGATCGGCATCTGCCTCGACAATAGCCGGTGTTTTGCCGCCCAGTTCCAGCGAGGATTTGGCGATATTTACCTGTGAGTATTCCAATACCTTTCTGCCGGCACCGACACTGCCGGTTAACGTAATCATGCCGACTTTAGGGTGGGTGCATACCCGCTCTGCAGTGGCGTGATCCATGCTCAGGATATTAACGACGCCCGCAGGAATAGCCGCATCCTGAACTGCTCTGGCAATTTCAAATGCTGAGCAAGGTGTATTGTTACTGGGTCGAACCACCACAGTGTTGCCGGTAATCAGAGCGGGGGCTATTTTTCTAAGTAAGGTATATACCGGATAGTTAAAAGGGATTAAGCAGGCAACAACGCCTATAGGTTCGCGCTGTAATAATAAACTCTCTGAGGGTGAGTCACTGGGTATGATTTCGCCTTCGATACGCCGCGCCCACTCGGCGTGATAGCGGGTAATGTCTGCGGCATAGATTACTTCATTGGTGGCATCTTCAAGACTTTTACCGGATTCCAGCGCCAGCGCCTGCCCGATATCATTTTTGCGTGCCAATAGGGCATTGGCAAGGCGATGTAGATAGCTGGCGCGCTCGACACTGGTCAGCAGGCGCCAATGGCGCTGCGCAGCACTGGCAAATAGAACTGCATCGGTGGCATCCTGAGGGCTGGCAAGGGCAGCCTGCGCAATCAATTCGCCGTTGGCCGGGTTGTAGACGGGTATACAGTGGCCGTCAGTGGAGACTTTAAATTCATTGTTTATAAAATTGTTTTCAACGTTCATTAGCCGCGCCCTCAATGGAATACGCTTATCCTAAAAGCAGTAATAGGTGCTGTCAAACAAGTTTCTGTATATAAAATATTAATTCCATATATGAAAAACACTGAAAATATTGAAATATTTCATCTATAATTTCGAGCATTGAGAATAACACCATAAATTATCTGGGATTATTATCATTGAAGCTCAGTAAATACTGCGCTATTAAAATAGTGAGTGAGGAGTAGCAATGAAATAATTTTCAATGCAGTAAAACTACGCTCGTTCGCGATCTGGTTTCGTGATTTGTTTTATATACAGAAAGGTAGTCGCATAATGTCGAGTAACAAAAAAGCTTCAGTAAAAAGCAAGGTAAAATCTAAAGCGCCCGCGGTTGATAGCTCAATATTGATGTTGGATCTGCTCGCCAGTACCTCTTATCCATTGACACTCTCTGAGCTATGCTCACAAACCGGGATACCTCTGGCCAGTGGTCATAGAATTATCAGTGTGCTGTTACAGCAGCAGATGGTTGCACGGGATCCGAGCAGGAAAAAATCTTACTGTATTGGCTCGAAAATATTTCAGATAGCTTCTACCGTTTACAATAAGCAAACTATCATTCCCTTTTTTTATCCCATCGCTGAAATCCTAAAAAACGAATTACATAAATCGGTTTTCCTCTGTGTGCCAGTGGGCAATAAAGTGGTAGTTATCTCAAAAGTTGAGTCATCGATTAACCAGACAATAGATTTATTCATTGGCCAGACTTTAACCATGCATTGCTGTGCTCCTGGACTGGCTATTTTGTCTATGTATAGCCCGCAGACCCGGCAAAGCTACTTAGACAATGAAAAAAACTATAACCCTGACATTGACCTGCAATTAGAAGACGTAGAACAGAATTTGGCGCGATCAAAACTTTTGGGTTATGCGGTAGTTGAGGATCAGCAAGACGCTCAGGTGAGCCGGATTGCAGCGCCTATATTAAACTTGAGAAACGAACCCGTCGCCGCCATCGGTATTGCCATTAACAGTGAAGGGTTGAGCCCTCAGATCTCAAGAAGTTATTCAAAGAATTTGATTCAGGCTGCCCGTCAGTTGTCCTCGCGGATAATCTGATTTGAAGGGGCCAATGGTCATTTTTATTTACCTTTGCAGTCAAAAAAATTCAATAGTCAGTAGTAAATGCAAAATTTAGTCTATTAGGGAACATATGATCAGCCCGTAGGGGCGTTCAGTGCACCCCGATCTCGTTGTTATCAACTTTCGACAGGCACAGACTTATTGCTCCCTGCAAAGTCTAGGTACCTACATCCCTGTAGGCAACCAGCATGTCTGTAGTTAGCATGCCCTCTGGGTGCGATGCCTAGATCTCGGAATGCTCTGAACGCCAGAGGCGTACCGGACTTGATCATATGATCCTTAGACTATTCGTCATCCACAATTGATGACGCTTTTAACTCTGAGTTTACTGGCTGTTGCTGCAATGACCTGAGTATTGCAGCAGTAATATTGATTTTGTCCTCTCTTGCAAGCAGTGTAAAAGTACTGCTCAGGCTTTTAGGTGGTCAGCGATCAAGGTGACAATTAATACCATAAATTTAAGGAATTGCGATGCAATTTATTGAAAAGCTATACATAAACGGGCGTTGGCAGAAACCTTCTACAAACAATTCATTAGCGTTGATTAACCCGGCAACGGAGCAAGTGTTTGCCAAAGTATCACTCGCTTCAGAGGCCGACGTGGAAAAGGCGATTGTGTCGGCCCGTGAGGCGTTTCCAAGCTGGTCCGCAACCAGCGCGGCTCATAGGGCCCAATTGATGAACGCCATCGCTGATGAAATGCAGCTACGCTATGATGACTTAGTGGCCGCTCATGTCACTGCTATGGGTTGTCCGATCAGTATTGCCGGTGCCTATCATGTGGATTGCCCGATTGAAGCGATGCGCTATTATGCAAATCTTGCGGCAACTATGGATGAAGTAGAAGAGAAGGGCACAGTGTTAATCACTAAAGAGCCGGTGGGTGTCTGTGCTTTTATAAATCCCTGGAACTATCCATTGCATCAGCTCATTGGCAAGCTCGCTCCAGCACTCGCTGCCGGTTGTACTCTAGTCACTAAGCCCGCAGAACAGACGCCCACTGCAGATCTAATAATGGCAGAAATAATGCACAAGGTTGGTTTGCCAGCCGGAGTGTTTAATTTAGTTTTTGGTATAGGCAGCGAGATAGGCCCTATCATGGCAAGCCACCGCGAAGTTGATTTGATCTCTTTTACCGGTTCAACCAGGGCGGGTATTGAAGTGGCAAAAACAGCGGCGGGGACTGTAAAAAGGGTGTGCCAGGAGCTAGGTGGTAAATCTGCCTATATTATAACGCAAGATGCTGATATCGATGCTGCGGTGCGCTACGGCGTAGAAGATGTGATGGTCAATAGCGGTCAGACTTGTAATGCACTGACCCGTATGTTGGTGCACTCAAGCAAGCTCGAAGCGGTCATAAAACAGGCCAGGTTAGTGGCTCAAGAGCAAGTAGTCGGTGATCCTCTGGATGATAATTCGAGCATGGGCCCGATGACTTCAGAGCAGCAACAGCAGAAGGTGCTCAACTACATAGAACAAGGCATTGCAGCGGGGGCACAGCTGATTGTCGGTGGAACGCAAATGCCAGAGGGTCTCAAATCCGGATATTATGTGAAGCCAACTATTTTTGCCAGAGTGAGCGGGGATATGAGTATTGCCCGTGAAGAAATTTTTGGCCCGGTATTGTGTATCATCAGTTATGACAGTATTGAGCAGGCGATAGAAATTGCCAATGACAGTATTTATGGATTGTCCTCTGCGGTCTATGCAAAAGACAAAAGCAGCGCCTTAAAAATAGCCCGGCAGATTAAAGCGGGACAATGTTATCTGCAAGGCAGTTATTTCTCTCTTGATGCACCTTTTGGTGGTTACAAACAATCGGGTAATGGTCGGGAATGGGGAAGCCAAGCAATGGCCGAATATATTGAAATTAAGGCAATTATATGTGATTGAGTAAACGTCATAGAAAATCGGGCACTGGACATGAAATTTATCGCAGCCACAAAAATAATGACGCCTTAGAGGGTAAATGCTTTGTTTGTTTTCGGTCTTATTTCCAGCTAATAATATAGGCAGCTGTACAAATATTTTGCAGGCAAGTTGAAAAAACATAATCTTTACGGGTAATTATCGAATATCATTTTACTTTGATATGCTGGGCATTCTGAATATTCGTTTGGCATAGGTTTTACGCAAATGCCAGCTTGAGTTTCCCGTAGAGGATAAAAAAAATTTGAGCAACAATCAGTCGCGAATAAATTGTTCTTTAATAAAAAAGCAGAAACTGATTGCTAAAGTGAATATTTATCCATCAATTAATGCAATCATTCGCGGGGTTGAACTTGCTCTATGAGCTGCTTTTCAGTCAAAACTGGCGAAAAAGCGCGCACTTGATTGAAAGCGACGTCAATTTAGCTATTAAAGACATCGATAGTTAGCTATTGTCGCTTTTGGGTATGGTATTATCTTTAGTTTTTCTTAATATAATAGGAGGACTTAAAACCTGATAATATACGTAAAGAAAA
>MAAC01016817.1_pt1 | contig 16574 bp, 14 predicted proteins | sample 1115981 | NCBI WGS metagenome assembly MAAC01 (sample SAMN04961126, study PRJNA320927) | seawater metagenome | isolation source: sample BD02T64 sea water enriched with oil for 64 days | place: USA:Gulf of Mexico | collected 2013-07-27 | reverse complement strand
CTGCTTTGTGAATGCAGATTTTTTGTAGTGATTTACAATAGTCTGTTTACTCAATGGTACTAAATTTAAGCAAATGTACTATCTATTTGGAAATTACACTGTTAAAAATGGGTTTTATCGAAAAAAACAATAACTTTATAAAAATGGAGTTATTAGTAAAAGAAAAAGAATACGTATGGGGAAATATTTAATTTTTTTTATGGCTTTCTTCTTTGTTGGAGCACAGGTGGTTGCGCAAAACAAAGAAAATAAATGGGTTGTTGGAGCGAGTATTGGAATGGTTAAATTCAGTACTGAAGATGCTAAAGTTGTTGGAGATCAATTTGTATTTCAAATTCCGAAGTTAAACGTAGCTAGATATTTTACGAATGGAATAACGGTTGATGCCGGTTTTTCAATAGGTGCTATTAATAAAATTCCGGGGATGTTTTCCAATTCCCTAGATTATTTATCAATTGATCTAGGTGCAACGTATGATTTTGGATTGGCCAATGAGAACTTAGTCCCTTATTTGTATGGAGGCGCTAGTTTTATTAGTGCAAATAGCGAAATGACGCCAACCATGAATTTTGGTGGTGGTGCAACATTTTGGCTGAACCCTAGGTATGGAGTAAACCTTCAGTTGTTATATAAATCTGCGAAAACAACCACGGTAAGCATGCGTTCTCATACCTACTTTTCTGTGGGTGTTGTATATAGCTTAAAATTAAGAACCTTGGTTCCAAGATTGTGGAGCCATAATTGATCATTCCAAATTTCTTTCTGCACTTTTAAGCATAAGATTATTGTCATAATAATCTTATGACAACTTATACCCTCTTTATGCTAATTTTCCCCGGTCTCATTCCATTTTTTGCAACAATACAAACCTTTCGTTTTTTCTTTGTATAGAATTTCTTGCTTAAATAAGTTAGCAATTCTATACAAACCAATTCTAGAATTTTAAAAAAATAAGGCGGAATCCGAAAAGCCAACGAGTAGGAGAAATAGTAATTAAAAACAATTTATTATGAATACTTTAGAAGAGTGCAATAGTGAAATTTTGGTTGGAAACTTAAGGCCTAGTGGTTTTACTAAAAGGATAAGTTCTGGCAAGAAAAATATTACGAAAGTAAGTGGTGCAATAGAAAAGTTGTTATCAAATTCTTTGAAAATTATATATACGGATTTTACACGTGAGTTTAAATTTTTACCTCCAATAGTTTTAGCTAAATCAGAAAAAAATAGAGATGGATATAAGTTCAATTTTTTGGGTTATTTTGCTGTACGATTAGGTAAAAATGTAGATTTAACAAATAGCTTTAATATCTCGATGAAAGAATCTTGGACAGGAACTGATTTTACTCCTGAATTTTTATTGGATTATAATTGCGATGAACCTCAAGATGGTGAGTCTTTTTCTATATTTGAAGTTAGTTTTGAGATACAATTTAGCGTTGCTCCAAGAAGCATCACAACTTTTGTTTGGGATCAAGACCCCGAAGGATCAAGAGGGACTGAAACTGTTGTTCAATCTGGAGGGTAATATATTTGTGTTTTTACATACACGAATTCAGATTATAAGAAACAATAAAACCCGTATAAGTACGGGTATTATTGTTTCTTATAATCAATTATATTGGTCAATTATTACTTAAGAAATATGACTTTTAGAATAATTTTTCTTTTTTTCTTTTTAACGATTCCATTGGTGCTTTTTTCTCAACAAGAAAAAAACATGACCGTTTTAAAAAAAAGAATTAAAACGAAGAGCGATAAATTTATCGGAGAGCCTAATTTTAATAAGGCACAATCTTTTTTTTTGCATAAAGAATGGGATTCTACCTTAGTGTATGCGATGAGGCAAATAAGTGCCTCTATTAAAAATAAAGAACTCACCAATTACTGTTTGTTTTTTAGAGCATATAGTTTTCAGCAAAAAAAAATATTTAAAGAAGCGGAAAAAGAATTTTCTAAAATCTCTAATGATTTTACATTTTACGATCACACAAAAATGTTTTTGGGGGAAATAGCCTTGGAGCAAGGTGTGTTTCCAAAAGCCTTATCATATTTCTTAGACCTTGAGAAGCTAAATGTGAATAAAAATTTGGGCTTAAATCAAGCTAGTATAGAATTCAATTTAGGCATTTGTTATTCGCATCTTAAAAAATTTGACAAAGCAGAAATCTATTTACTCAAAAGTACAAGAGCTCAAGAGCCTGAAAAAGACACTTTAAAGCTAATAGGTATGTATGTTAATATAGCAAACCTTTATTATGAACAGTACAAAGATCGTCAGGCGATACCTTATTTTAAAAAAGCCTATGATTTAGGTAAACATATTAAAGATTATAGTTTAAAAGGAGTAACGGCTAAAAACATGGCAGTTGTAGAAGAAAATCGAAAAGATTTTGCCAAAGCTTTATCTTATAGAAAAGAATATGAAAAGTGGAAAGATTCTTTAAATGATCAGAATGAAATTTATGAAGTTGCCCAGATAGAAAAGAAAATCGCAGTTGAGAAAAAACAAGAAGAGGTTAAAGTGTTGCAGGCTGAAAATAAAGTAAAAGAGGAGCAAAAAAAAGTGTATTTGTATTCAGGAGTCTTTTTGTTGCTGTTATTAGGGGTAAGCTTTTACTCTTATAAAGAGAAGGTAAAAACAACTAAAATCATTACTGCTCAAAAAGAAAACCTAGACGCCTTAAACGCTACAAAAGACAAGCTGTTTTCTATAGTGAGTCATGATTTGCGTTCTTCAGTGCATGCGTTAAAAACGAGTAACTCAGCCTTGTCAGAGAGTCTGGTAACCAAGAATTTTAATATGTTAGATGGCTTGTTGCAAACAAATAGTGCTATTGTAAATGGCGCCTATAACTTATTGGATAATTTGCTGCATTGGGCCTTGTTGCAAACAAAGCAATCGTATTTTGAGATTGCATCCATGCGTTTGTTTTTTATTGTTGAGCAGGTTGCTCACAATTATAAGCCCTTGTTGCTAGAAAAAAACATCTCTTTTGAAAATAAGGTGTTAAAAAGTGATGTGATCTATGCAGATCAAGAGTCACTAAAAATTATTTTACGGAATTTAGTAGACAATGCCATTAAATTCTCCAATCAAAATGGTGCAATAAAAATATATACTAGAAACAAAGGTATGTATATTGAGCTTGTTGTAGAAGATTCTGGTTTGGGAATGGATGAAATAACCAGGTTAGAATTATTAAAAGATACCGTGTTATTGTCTAAGAAAAAAAATGATGGAACTATTGGAACAGGCTTAGGTTTGCAGTTATGTAAATCGATGCTTCAAAAAAACCACGGAAAATTAGCGATAGAAAGTGAACTAGAAAAAGGAACGAAAATGATTGTATCATTGCCAAAAACCCTCCAAAATGGATAATGTAAATATATTGATTATTGAAGATACCATTGCAGAAAGTGATGCATTGGTACAGGTTCTTACAGCGAATAATTACAAGGTAGTTGCAGTTGCTAAAACCTACAAAGAAGCATTGGCGGCTTTTTATGCATCGGATATTAAAATAGATCTTGTGATCATCGATATTTTTTTAAATGGGACTCCAGACGGAATTACCTTTGCAGAAACCATCAATGCCGTTCCGGGAGCTACAAAACCCTTTGTGTTTTTAACTAGTTCTATAGATCGTCAAATATTTGAAAGAGCAAAATTGACACAGCCTTTTAGCTATTTGATAAAACCATTTAATGAATTCGAAATTTTATACGCTATTGAAATGGCAGTGGAAAAATTTTATGCTCAAAATGATGTGTTTCTAAGTGGAGAAGAAGATACCGTTATCAGCTCAGAATATTTATTTATTAAGAAAGGAAAAGGCCTAAAGAAAGTACAAATAACAGAAATCATTTATATTGAAGTAGAAGAGAAGTACTGCAATATTATTACCGAGAAAGAAAAGTTTGTCATTCTTATTTCTTTGGTCAAAATTTTGGATTTATTAAACAACACCAATTTTTGTAGAACACATCGAAATTTTATTATCAATACAGAAAAAATCATAGAGATTATACCTGCAGATAATCTCATCTTATTATCAGGAAATCACAAAGCAACACTAAGCGATAAATATAAAGACTTGATTAAAAAAGTACGCACCTTAACATAATCACCATCTATCATCAGAATTGTCCTTCTTCATTTCCCCTTTCTTATGGATACAAACCCCTGCTTCATTCCATTTTCTTTCTAAAACTTAGAAAGGGCAGCTAATTTCACCTCAGAAATAAGCGTACGAGTACATTTATTATCAACAGTTGTTATTCATCATTCAAAAGTAGAAACCCATCTGTGTGTACATAATTTATAAAAGCTACTCATTGAATTTATGAATAAACACCAAAAGTGGAGCAGTACCCACGTTAAAAAACGAGGCGAAACCTGAAAAGCCATATAAAAGAGTAGGGAAACAAATTAAAAAATTATAATTATGGACGCATTTAAAGGAAAATGGATTGATAGAGACAATAATGTTATTACAATTGAAGAATCAAATAATATGGCGATTCTTAAGTATTCTAATGGAAGAGGGCCATTCTCAGGATTTGGGCTTGATCTAGGGTCACCTGTAATTAGTGTAAACTTTTCAGACGATTCTAATCCAAAGGAAAGTTTACAAGCAGGTTTGATGGATTTTTCAAAGAATACAATTACCTGGAGTAATACAACGGTTTGGAGAAAAAATAAATAGGGATTTCTAAAGTAAAATCAAAAAAGGACTGACATTATGATTGTCAGTCCTTTTTTTTTGTGGAAAATAAAATTTAAAAAGATGTGGTAAACCCAAATAACTAAGAGGTTGTTAGCTGTATTTAATTTAAAAACTTGGACTAAATTTTAGTCCTACAAAAAATGTTCTTGGGGTTGCCGGCCCGTAAATATAATTACTATCTCTTTCTTTTCCGGTGTCAAAATCAGTTTGATAGGCATTGAATACATTTTTAACTCCACCAAGAATTTCTAAATTCGTTTGAATATTCTCTAAGTTAAATTTATAGCTAGATTTAATGCCAACTTCTGTAAAAGAAGGTGAAGTGAAATACACATCATTTGTTAGGTTTCCTGGTGATGCTAAGTGTAGGATATCCATTTCTCCTGTATATACAAGGTTAATAGAAGTGTTGAACTTTAAATTTGGCGTATAGGTTAATGTTGCATACCCGTAATTATTAGGAGTTCTTAAAAAATCTCGTTTTGAAGGCAGGGCGTCTGAGTTTTCTACAGGTTCATCAAATTGGCTTTTTTGAAAAGTAAATCCAGTTTCAACCTGTAATATTTGATCATAATTTAATCTAGCTTCTAGGGTAATTCCTTTTACTGTTGCTCCAGCGCCATTTCTTTTTTCAAATAATTCACCAAAAGCATCAGTACCTAATGGATGTAAATAAAAGGCGTCGTTTAAATGTGTGTTAAACCCTTCTAATGTAAAGCCATAAATATAGTGCTCAGTTGGTTTGTCAAAATTTAAAGAAACATTGTAACTGTTAGAGCGTTCTTGTTTTAAATTATCAGCAAGAGAAATTCTAGAGATTCCGCCACCTGCAAAAGCAATATGTAAATCAGTATCAAATGCTTGAGGCGCTCTAAATCCGGTTCCCCAAGTAGCTCTAAATTGCGTGTTTTCTATAAAATTATATAAAAAAGAAACTCTCGGGCTTGCAATGGCTTTTGAAACTAAATTGTGTTTGTCAATTCTAACTCCAGTAAGTAGGGTGACTTTTTTATTAAGCTCCCAATCACTTTGAAAAAAGAATCCAACGTTTTCGGTTAATTGATCTATTTTGTAATTATAGGTTTTAATTTCATCGAACACATCATCTTGAACAAACTCACCACCAATTGTGAAAACATTATTTCCTGTAAAGAATTCTTCTACTTTGTAGTTGAATTGAATTCCTCCTTGAAACGTAGTGGTTTTTGATGTTCCATATGGAGGATTAGCCAAGTGATCCGTATCGGCAGGTGTTCCAATATCAGGTCTAATTCCTGTGTAGTGTTCTCTGCCCGTGTATTGACTTGCAAAATAGGTAATCAATGAGCTTTTGCCTTCGTTAAAATTAATTTGATAATCAATATTTCCTGAATACACATCGTGCGTTCTTTCTTCAGATTGCATGGCAAAATGTGGTGCATTTTTTATCATTTCTCCTCCATAACGATACTCGTTCATTTTGCTAAAGTTAATTTCTAACTTTTGATCGTCAGTAGGTAAAAAGAAGATATTTGTTCCAAATGAGTTGTTTTTTAATTCTGGTAATTCAGAAAAATTATCTCCATTTGCATCATATAAATTTCGGGTTCTGTTATTTACAAAAAATGAAATTCCAGCATTTCTTTCCTCGTTAATAACGGTTGCGTTTCCACTAATTATTTGGTCAGATGAGCCGTCAATATTTTGATAGGTATACCCAAAAGAATAGTCGTTTTTCTTTGGGATTTTTGTAATTACATTTACAGTACCTCCAATGGCACTTGATCCATATAAAGCAGATCCTCCACCACGAACAACTTCAATTCTGTCAATCATATTTGTTGGAATCTGTTCCAATCCATATAATCCTGTTAATGGGCTAAATATCGGTCTACCGTTTATTAAAATTTGAGAATAACCACCAGCCAATCCGTTCATTCTTAGTTGGGTGTAATTACAAGTTTGGCAGTCAGTTTCTACACGTAATCCAGTCTGAAATTTTAACCCTTCAGATAAGTTACAGGCCTGTACATTTGCTAAAGTTGCGCTATTAATTACATTTACAATAACAGGGTTTTTTGTGCTTCTTTTATTCGTTCTAGTTCCGGTTACGGTAATTTCATTTAGTACTTCTGCAAATTCTTTTAGTGTGAAGTTTTGTGTGTAGGTCTTGTTGCTTTTAGAAACTGTAATAGATCTGTTGATTGAGATGAAGCCAGTTGATGAAGCACTTAAGGTGATTTTTCCAGTTCTAGCAGTTTTTAATTGATAGCTTCCGTTCTCATCGGCAGAAACTCCTTCAGTTGTTTTGTTAATTAAAATGGAAGCAAACGGAATTGTTTCTCCTTTTGTGTTTGTTACCGTTCCTGTTATAACTGATTGAGCTAGTGTTATATTGCTAGATAAAATAAGGAAGTAAATTACTATTAAGCGTTTCATTTGTTTGTTGTATTTTCGACAAAGATAAAATAATTTTTAGATAAGACTAAAAATTATTTTTAATAAATCAAAAAAACCTATATTTGCTTTATAAATACATCATATGTTTACATCTTCTGAAGAAAACTATTTAAAAGCAATTTATCATCTGGGGTTACTTTCAGAAAAAGGAGTGAGTACCAATGCAATTGCAAAAAAATTAGACACCAAAGCATCGTCTGTTACAGATATGGTGAAAAAATTAGCAGATAAAAAAGTGCTTATTTATCAAAAGTACCAAGGGGTGACTTTAACTAAAGAAGGCAAGAAAATAGCTGCTTTAATTATAAGAAAACATCGTTTATGGGAGGTTTTTTTGGTAGAGAAACTAAATTTTAATTGGGATGAGGTACATGATGTTGCAGAGCAATTAGAGCATATTAAATCACCAAAATTAATTGACGAAATAGATGCGTTGCTTGGTTTTCCAACGGTAGACCCACATGGAGACCCTATACCAGATAAAGAGGGTGAAATTACCATTAGAAAAAAAGTGAAATTATCCACTTTAAAAGAAAATGAAGAAACTGTTTTGTTGGCTGTTGAAGATTCTTCGGATGATTTTTTAAGGTATTTAAATAAAAAGAAAATAGCCATTGGGAATGCGATAAAAGTAATCCATATTGAACCTTTTGATAATTCAACATTGGTTCAAATTAATGATGTTGAATTGTTAATAACAAATGAAGTAGCAGAAAATTTATTAGTAAAAGAGAGCAATGCAATTTAAAATGAAAAAATATTTATATATAGTGTTGGTTGTGGCAATAATCGGCTGTAAGCAGAAGGAGAAATCTAAAAACGGAAAACTTCAGATTGTAACAACAACTACGATGATTACCGATTTGGTGAAGAATATTGGAGGTGATAAAATTGAGGTGAAAGGCTTAATGGGGGCAGGAGTAGATCCGCACTTGTACAAAGCAAGTGAAGGTGATGTTAGTAAGCTTTTTAATGCTGATGTGATTATTTATAACGGAATCCATTTAGAAGGAAAGTTAGAGGAAGTATTTGAAAAAATGCGTCATCAAAATAAAAAAACAATTGCTGTTTCTGATGCGATTGATAAAAGCACATTAATCGAGTCTGAATTTTTTGCTTCAAATTACGATCCACATATTTGGTTTGATATTACAAATTGGGAAATAATTACAAAATATTTAATCAGTCAGTTATCAGATTTAGATTCAAAAAACGCTGCTTTTTACGCAAAAAATGGCGAAGCTTATTTAAAAGAACTAGCGGCTTTAAAAGTTACAATCACAGAAATGATCAATCCGTTGCCAATGGAGAAAAGAATATTGGTAACCGCACATGATGCATTTAATTATTTCGGAAAGGCATTTCAATTCAATGTCGTTGGTTTGCAAGGTCTATCAACAGCAACAGAAGCAGGTGTGAAAGATGTTCAGAAAATGGCCGCTTTTATTATGGAGAAAGATGTGAAGTCGATTTTTATTGAGAGTTCTGTTCCTAGAAGAACTGTAGAGGCCTTGCAGGAAGCGGTAAAATATAGAGGGCATGAAATTGAAATAGGCGGTACTTTATTTTCTGATGCATTGGGAGATTTTGGAACTGTTGAAGGAACTTATATTGGAATGTATATCCATAATGTGAAAACAATTATTAGTTCATTACAAAAATAACATGGGGAAACAGAAACTAGCAGTAAAAGTAGATGATTTAACAGTTGCGTACAATTACAAACCTGTATTATGGGATATTGATTTAGCGATTCCAGAAGGAGTGATGATGGCAATTGTTGGACCAAATGGCGCTGGAAAATCAACCTTAATAAAAGCCATTTTAGGAATTATTGACCCGATAGCTGGTAGTGTGTCTATTTATGGAAAACCATATAAAAAACAACGAAAATTAGTGGGGTATGTTCCGCAAAAAGAGAGTGTAGATTGGGATTTTCCTACTACAGCCTTGGATGTTGTGATGATGGGAACTTATGGAGGTTTGGGTTGGATTAAAAGACCAGGGAAAAAAGAAAAAAAAATGGCCTTAGAATCTTTAGAAAAAGTTGGAATGCTGTCTTTTAAAGATCGACAAATCAGTCAGTTGTCTGGAGGGCAACAACAACGAGTGTTCTTAGCAAGAGCTTTGGCACAAGATGCAGCAATTTATTTTATGGACGAGCCTTTTCAAGGTGTTGATGCTACAACAGAAATTGCCATCGTAAATATTTTAAAAGAATTGCGAAAAGCAGGTAAAACAGTAATTGTGGTTCATCACGATTTGCAAACAGTACCAGAATATTTTGATTGGGTCACTTTTTTAAATGTAAAAAAGATTGCAACAGGTCCAGTTAAAGAAATATTTAATGATGATAACTTGACTAAAACTTACGGAATTAACTACAAAGTAAGTGTTCAGAAATAAATAAACAAAGAATAAAAGCAATGAGCTTTACAGAGTATTTTGAATTACTTTTTAACGATTACACCTTGCGAACTATTAGTTTAGGAACTGCAATTTTAGGTGCAATTTGCGGAATGTTAGGGAGTTTTGCAGTATTAAGAAAACAGAGTTTATTGGGAGATGCAATATCGCATGCGGCATTACCGGGAATAGCAATTGCCTTTTTAATAACCGGGACAAAAGAAACAAACGTATTGTTAATTGGTGCATTAATTAGTGGTTTAATAGGTGCGTTTTGGATTCGGGGAATAACCAAAAGAACACATTTAAAATCTGATACAGCACTTGGGTTAATTCTGTCAATTTTCTTTGGGTTTGGGATGTTGTTATTAACGTATATCCAGAAACAACCAAATGCAAATCAATCAGGTTTAGACAAGTTTTTATTTGGCCAGGCTGCAACTTTATTGGCGAGAGATGTCTGGTTTATGGCATCTGTAACATTGGTTTGTTTATTGGTGTTATTGTTATTCTGGAAGGAATTTAAAATTATGCTTTTTGATATAGATTATGCAAAAACATTAGGCTTTAACGTAAAAACTATTGATATATTAATTACCTCATTTATTGTGTTGGCAATTGTTTTAGGCTTGCAAACAGTTGGAGTTGTTTTGATGAGCGCAATGTTGTTGGCACCGGCAGCCGCGGCGAGACAATGGACAAATAGTTTAGGGGTCATGGTGGTGTTGGCTGCAATATTTGGAGCAACTTCTGGAGTTATTGGCACAGCAATTAGTGCAAGTCAAAATAATTTATCTACGGGGCCAGTAATTGTGCTAGTAGCTGCAACTTTTGTGGTCTTTTCTTTTATTTTTTCTCCATCAAGAGGCTTGCTATTTAGACAGCTACGATTTGTCAAAAACAGAAAAGATTTACAATTGCATAAAACACTAGCTTTTATGTTTGATATTGCTAAAAGTCACGAAAACATTTCACACCCACATACCGTTAGGATTTTAAATAACTTCCATGGTTATACTAGAAAATCATTGAGTAAATTAGAAGATAAGGACTATATCCGTGTGGAAGGTTTAATGTGGGCAATGACAGAAAAAGGGTATCATTTTGCAGCAAATTTATACAATCAACAAGTAGAAGAAAATGACTAGTGCTCAAATAGAAATACAGTTAATTGCAAGTTTGGTTGCGATTGCATGTGCAATTCCAGGGACTTTTTTGGTGTTGCGAAAAATGGCATTGATTAGTGATGCTATTAGCCATTCAATTTTACCAGGTTTGGTAATAGGATTTTTTATTACCCACGATTTAGGTTCGCCATTACTAATCATAATGGCTGCTTTATCTGGTGTTGTAACCGTAGTGTTGGTAGAGTTTATTCAGAAAACAAAATTGGTAAAAGAAGATACCGCTATTGGGTTGGTTTTTCCGGCATTGTTTAGTATTGGGGTGATCTTGATTTCAAAAAATGCCAACGATATTCATTTAGATACTGATGTTGTTTTGTTGGGCGAATTGGCTTTTGCTCCTTTTGATAGATTGCTGGTAGATGGAATGGATTTTGGGCCAAAATCTTTGTGGACTATTGGAGTGATATTATTGATTACATTGAGTCTGTTATTTGCCTTTTTTAAAGAATTAAAAATAAGCACTTTTGACACTGGTCTTGCTACTGCATTAGGTTTTTCTCCAGTTGTATTGCATTATGGGTTAATGAGTGTTGCTTCGGTAACAACTGTTGGCGCTTTTGATGCTGTGGGTGCAATTTTGGTTGTTGCTTTGATGATAGCACCAGCTGCTACAGCTTATTTATTGACGGATAACTTAAAAAAAATGCTGTTGCTTTCAGTCTTTTTTGGCGTTTTTTCGGCAATTGGAGGGTATTGGTTGGCGCATTGGTTAGATGCTTCAATTTCTGGATCAATGACCACGGTTTTAGGGATGGTTTTTTTGCTGGTGTATTTATTTGCTCCGAAAAGAGGGTTGATTTCTGTTTTGTATCGAAATAAGCAACAACAAATAGAGGTTTCTTTGTTGACATTTTTATTGCATTTAAATAATCATACAGAAAAAAATGAACGTCATATCAATCATTTAAATGAGCATATTAACTGGCAAAAAGTGCGTTCTAAATCGGTTGTAGATTTGGCATTGAGAAACAACATGATAACGATTGATAAAGACATTATTTCGCTAACTGAAAAAGGTAAAAACTTTACAGATAAAGCTATTGATTATATCATTACTAACGACGACTCTAAAATAGAATCTATTAAAGAAGATTTCTTTTTGTTTAGAGGATAGCTGATTAGAGGAAAGATAAAAAGAGTAAAGAGAAGAGACGGTATGTTTTTTACTTTGTCGCTTTGTTATTCTGTAGCTTTTCCCTTTTTTTTGCTTTTTTATTTTCAGTCAGTGTTTATCTTATTTTTTTCTTTCATCTTTTTCTCTTCTTCTAAAAAATACCTAATTTGCACTAAAATCAAATTGTGCATATAGCATCAAATTTTCAAGTTTACAATGCATCCGCAGGAAGTGGTAAAACGTTTACTCTTGTAAAAGAGTATCTAAAAGTTGTTTTAAATTCTGATGATCGATATACCTTTCAAAGCATATTGGCAATTACGTTTACCAATAAAGCTGCAGCAGAAATGAAAGAGCGAATTTTAGATAGTTTGCATCTTTTTTCTGATGGAAATGAAAATAATTTATTAAACGTATTAATCGAAGAAACAGGTTTAGAAAAGGAAACAATTCAAAACAGAAGTCGTAAGGCATTAGAAGCAATTCTTCGAAATTATAGTGCTTTCGGAATTACAACAATCGATAGTTTTACGCACAAAATTATTAAGAGTTTTGCTTTTGATTTGGGGTTGAATCTAAATTTTGAAGTGGAGCTAGATTCGGAAACCTTATTGAATCAAGCAGTGGCTATTTTGATTTCAAAAATTGGAATTGAAAATGATGTAACAAATACACTGATTGATTTTTCTTTAGAAAAAGCGAAAGAAGATAAATCTTGGGATATTTCTCATGATTTAAATGATTTTGCTAAAATTTTACTGAATGATGAGGATGCGAGGCACTTTAAAAACTTAGGTTCAAAAACCATTAGTGATTTTACATCGCTAAAAAAGAAACTAAATAAAAGTCAAAAACTTCTTAAATTAAAATTTAGTGAAATAGGAGAAAAAGGGTTGTCTATAATTGACAGCGTAAATTTGAAGCATAATGATTTTTATTACTCATTAATACCAAAGCATTTTATATCGCTTAACAATCCTGAAAAAGCAAAGTTTTTTGACGAATCAAAACTAAAGCAGCGCATAGCAGAAAACTTGTTTTACGCAAAGTCTAAATCGAATGAAATAAAATCTACTATTGAAGGACTTTTACCTGAATTACTTCAATTATATAATGAGTCAGAGCAATTATATGAGCAATATATATTGAATCAATTGGTGTTAAAAAGCATCATTCCATTAGCGGTTTTAACAAAGATAAATTCAGAATTGTCAACCATAAAAGAAGAAAACAACATTCGATTAATCTCAGAATTTAATCAGTTAATTTCTAATAATATCAAAGAAGAACCAGCTCCTTTTATTTATGAAAGAATTGGACAAAAATTCATGCATTATTTTATTGATGAAATGCAAGATACTTCTGTGTTACAATGGCAAAATTTAATTCCATTAATTGACAATGCCTTGTCTCAAGAGAATAGTAATTTATTATTGGTTGGGGATGGTAAACAGGCAATTTATAGATGGCGTGGAGGTAAGGCAGAGCAGTTTATAAAATTAGGTTCAGAAAATCAAAATGAAATAACATCCAATCCGTTTCAAGCTCATAAAGAGATAAAAGGATTGGATACAAATTATAGAAGTTATAGTGAAGTAATTGTCTTTAATAATTCGTTTTTTCAATTCGTTTCTAATTCGTTTCAGAACCCAATGTATCAACAATTATTTGTAGAAGGGAATACTCAAAAGATTACTAAAAAAATTGGTGGTTTTGTTTCAATTGATTTTTTAGAAAAAGAAGCAGAAAAAGAAGAAAATGAATTAAAATACGCCAAAAAAGTACTAGAAACCATATTGGATTTAGATAGTAACTTTTCAAGAAAAGAGGTGTGTGTATTAGTAAGAAAGAAAAAAGAAGGCGTAACGATTGCGAACTACTTATCAGAAAGAGGAGTAGATATTGTTTCTTCAGAAACCTTATTGATACAGAATAGTGAAAAAGTGAATTTTATTATTGCTGTATTGCAGGTAATTCAGCACCCACAAGATCATTCCGCTTGGCTTCAGCTTATTTATTTTTTACATGCTCACTTAAAAATTGAACTGGATAAACATTCATTTATTACTTTTTTTGATGTTAAAAACAAGAACGATTTCTTTGTGAAGATAAAAGAGTTTGGAATTGGTTTTAATCTTGAAAATTTCAATCAAATTCCATTTTATGAAAAAGTCGAAGAAATTATTAGAGCATTTAAGTTGACAGAAATTTCTGATGCGTATTTACAGTTTTTCTTAGACATTGTTTTTGAACAGCAACAAAAAGGAACAGATGTTCAGCAGTTTTTAGATTTTTGGGAAAACAAGAAAGAGAAATTAAGTATTGTTGCTCCAGAAGCTGAAAATGCAGTTCAGATTATGACAATTCATAAATCTAAAGGATTAGAGTTTCCAGTAGTTATCTTTCCGTATAATATAGATATATATCAACAAATAAACCCAAAATCTTGGATAACAGACCTACCTATTGAACAATTTGAAGGGTTTAATGAGTTATTGGTTCCTTCGAATAAAAGCATAAAATATGCAGGGAAATCGGGAGAGAAAATTTACAATTTTCAACGAGAAGAGCTAGAGTTGGATAGCTTTAATTTATTGTATGTTGCATTAACACGATCAATAGAGCAGTTGTATGTGATTACAGAAAAAACAATTTCACCAAAAGGAGAAGTAAATGTGAATTATACATCGGGTGTTTTAATCAATTATTTAAACACTATTGGAGAATGGTCTGATGAAAAAACGAACTATACTTTTGGCGACAGAAAAAAGGTAAGTATAAACACTATCGAGAAAACAAAAACTACAACTCAAAATCAATTTGTAAGCAACCCTTGGCAACAACATAATATATACATGGTAGCCAATTCCTCAAAACTTTGGGAAACAGAACAAGGAAAAGCGATTGAATATGGTAATCTGATTCACGAAATGTTTTCTAAAATTATTACGAATAGAGATGTAGAGAAAGTTGTAAATCAATATGTAAATCAAGGATTAATTTCTCTTGATAGTTCTGGTAAAATTAAAAGATTGATTGATGAAGTTATAAAGCATCCAAAAGTAGCAGAATACTATACAGATAATGTAGTTGTTTATAACGAAAGAGAAATAACAAGAGAAGATAACCAAGTTGTTATTCCGGATAGATTGGTTTTTAACTCTAAAAATGAAGTGACAATTATCGATTACAAAACAGGGGCAGCTTCAAAAAGTCATCATCAACAAGTATTTCAATATGAACACGTGTTAAAATCTATGGGCTTTAAGGTGTTAAAAAAGTTGCTTATTTATATAAATGATGAAATAAGAATAGAAGAAATTTAATTTATCTTTGTCAAACTCAAAAGACTAAAAATGTACGGAAATATAAAAAACCAATTAGAGCAAGAACTGCAAGATATTAAAGATGCAGGATTGTATAAATCTGAAAGAATAATAACCTCATCACAAGATGCGGTTATTAAAATTTCGACAGGAGAAGAAGTAATTAATTTTTGTGCCAACAACTATTTAGGGCTGTCTAATCATCCAGAAATAATTCAAGCAGCAAAAGATACAATGGATACTCATGGTTTTGGAATGTCTTCTGTTCGTTTTATTTGTGGGACACAAGATATCCATAAAGAATTAGAGGCGAAGGTTGCTGAATTCTATAAAACTGAAGACACCATATTATATGCAGCAGCTTTTGACGCAAATGGTGGGGTTTTTGAGCCGTTGTTAACAAAAGAAGATGCAATTATTTCTGATAGTTTAAATCATGCTTCAATTATTGATGGTGTTCGTTTGTGTAAAGCAGCGCGCTATCGATATGCAAATAACGATATGAAAGCTTTAGAAGAGCAATTAATAGAAGCAAATACCCAAAACCATCGATTTAAAATTATAGTTACTGATGGTGTTTTTTCTATGGATGGTATTGTTGCAAAACTTGATAAAATTTGTGATTTAGCAGATAAGTATGATGCCATGGTTATGGTAGATGAATGTCATGCTGCAGGTTTTATTGGTAAAACAGGTAGAGGGACAGTTGAGTTAAAAAATGTAATGGAACGTGTAGATATTGTAACCGGAACTTTTGGTAAAGCATTAGGAGGTGCAATGGGAGGTTATACTACAGGTAAAAAAGAAATAATAGAAATTTTACGCCAACGCTCTAGACCATATTTATTTTCAAACTCTTTGGCGCCTGCAATTGTAGGTGCTTCATTAAAAGTTTTTGATTTAATTTCTGAAGATACTTCATTAAGAGACAAGCTAGAATGGAATACAAATTATTTCAGAGAAGAGATGGAAAAAGCAGGTTTCGACTTGGTTGGTGCAGATGCAGCCATTGTTCCTGTGATGTTGTATGATGCAAAACTTTCGCAAACAATGGCAAACATGTTACTAGATGAAGGGATCTATGTAATAGGGTTCTTTTTTCCAGTTGTTCCAAAAGAAAAAGCTAGGATAAGAGTACAATTATCAGCTGCTCATAATAAAGAACATTTAGATAAAGCAATATCTGCATTTGTAAAGGTTGGGAAATCTTTGAATGTTATATAAATAATAGGGTGTAGGTGGATATAAAAAAGCAATTTTTTTTAAAAAATCTTTGTAAATAAGTTTTATCCACTTACATTTGTAACTTAATAAAGAACTTTTAATTTAAAAATTTGATAATGAAACGATTAAAAATAGCTGTGATAGCTTTATT
>MAAC01017621.1_pt1 | contig 16590 bp, 10 predicted proteins | sample 1115981 | NCBI WGS metagenome assembly MAAC01 (sample SAMN04961126, study PRJNA320927) | seawater metagenome | isolation source: sample BD02T64 sea water enriched with oil for 64 days | place: USA:Gulf of Mexico | collected 2013-07-27 | reverse complement strand
CCATCAGGTGAAGTCATCGTTACGGTATACGTGGTGGTGGTGGACGAAAATGTTTTAGGAGCTTGAATTGTATCATTAGAAATACGAATGTAATTATCCCAAGCATAGGTAAACGTACCCGGAATAGAGGCACTCGAGAATAATTGCATAGAATCTGTCGTACAAATAACAGTGTCGGGACCAGAACTAGCTATATAATTGGGTGCGGAAGTAATGGTGACGGTGTCTGTATTTTGACAAGTAGTAGATAAATTAGACGTGACAATATATGTTGTTGTTGTTTGTGGAGAGACTTGAGGTGTCGCACAATGTGTACAAGACATATTGAAGAAAGGAGATGTTGGAACGGTATCAATAGGAGAACCCGTTAGAACACTCCAGTCAAAAATGGTACCACCTTGGGCGTTGAGTTGGGTCCATTCAATTCCTTCACAGATAGACTTATCCAGACCGGCATAAGTGGAGGCAGTGACTCGAATAACATAGGAAGCACTGGTAATACCAAAAATGGGACAGGCATCATCCGAAACCGAAACCGAAAACGAATTAAAAGAAGGGGTACCCGATTGGGTAGTCCAATCTACATGTATAATGGCAGGGTTTCCAGGGGTATTGGTGATGATAGCACCTGGTAATACATTGGCAATGTTAGATGTAGCGGTTACAATATCTAATGGATTTGGATCAGGATATGAAAGGTCAAAGCTAAAATTGTTACCCACACATACTTCAATAGTGGTGGAATCAACTAATATCCCGGTTCCGGTAAAATTTGAAAACCCTTCCCAAAGAGGTGGGTTATTGGAACAGGCAATGACCACAAATTGAATATCTCTGGTAATACAACCTTTAAGTTCACCGGTAATGTAATCATATTCACAGGCCATTACAGATATGACAAAGTTTCCTTGAGTGGTAGGAATAAATAGTAGCTGACCGGTTGATGTGTTTAGGGTAATTCCAGGTAATGGTGCGGTTGTAGAATACCCAGGAACCCAATTTACGGTGGTATTTACTCCTGCGTTAGTAGTTGATATAGGATCCACAAAACTGTATACAATACTATCTCCATCTAATTCAGATACCCCAAAATTATAGTTAACTAATTGATTTTGACACACGTAAGGGATTGGTGCTGCTGTGAAAAATGGAGAGTTATTACACGAGTCAGCCACAGAATTTAATGTGGCTGGAAGTACAAGACCTTCACCACCCGGGTTTGCCACATTTAAAATAGAATTATTTCGACAACATGAACTCCATTGCATGGTCCAAGAGTTACATACTGGAGCTAAGATAACAACCCCGGTATAAATGTATTGTTGCATTCCGGGTAAAGCGTTTGTACTACTTGAATTACAGGTGGAATTTGCTAAACTACTTGGACATAATTGAGATACTTCGGTACCCGTTGTTCCATTTTGTAAAGTCAATTGTACTTGTGGTAGATTTCCGCATGGACTCGAAAAACTAACACTTTGCGTAGCTCCTAATCCAATTCCAGCACAATCCCGAAACAAATTTAGGGTCACCTCATAGGTGTTGGGACCGATACAAATATAACTCCAATCCCCCCCTGCAATGTGGGTGGCTTGAGTTAGTTGGGGAACCCAAGCTAATGCAATGATTAATACGGTCTTAAAAAATGCTTTCATATTTAAAAATATTGAAGATAGATTCACAATAATAATGAAGTCGGAACAACTAACGATGGTTCGAACTCGTGTAATTTAAACGTTGGTGTGTTTATAGGGTTGCCTTTACTTGCTGTAATTGCAAATTACGTCTTTGTTTTGGGTGATTTTAATGGGAGGCATTGTTTTTCCACGTGAATTTTTAATCCCAAATGGAAAACAATAAGGCCATGAACGTATTGGGAAATGCAATGGTAAAGTAAACGTATAAAATACCATAAAGGGGTTATTTAAAATTAGTTAACCACTATTGATGCCTCTATATGTCATTTTATGGACACTAGAATTCACTTTTTAGCCCCATCTTTGTTTCAAACAAAAGAATATGGAAAATACTGAAAAAAGACATTATGCAGTTATTGACCCTTACCTCCGAAAACTAACACTTTCTTATTGCGGACAAACGGTTGTTGAAACGACCAAAGCCCTCATTTTAAAGGAGGTGGGTAAAACCGTTTACAACCCTGTTTTTTATGTTCCAAAAGAAGATGTGGTGATGGCATTAAACCCCGAGGACCGATCCAGTCATTGTCCCATTAAAGGCGATGCTTCCTATTGGAATATGGACGATGTTACCGATGACTATTTTGCTTGGAGTTATGAAGAACCCTTACCCCGAGCTAAAAAAATAAAAGGCTATATGGCTTTTAACTTGAATTATTTAGTATTTCATTCGGAACCTATTTAAAATTTAATCCCGTGTCCATTCCGATATCCAAACGGGGTAAAAGACTTTTATAAAAAAAGCCCCATGCTGATGACCAAGGACTTTTTTATTTTTGATTGGTTAGTTTTTTATTTTTTTTACATTTGTCTTATTAACTTTTAATTCTTTTCCTATGAAAAATTTTAATTTTTTACTCCTATTCATTTCAATTTTCCTTAACACCCAAGGGTTTTCACAAATTAGACTAGACAGCGGCCTAGTAGGTTATTTTGCATTTGACAATAACGTAGTCGATTCGAGCGTTGTCGGTATTTCTGGAACTCCTACCAATGTAACTTCCGTAAATGGAATTCATGGAGTGCCAAATACCGCCTATAATTTTAATGGAATTAACTCCAAAATTGAATTCACTAGTGATCTAAGATCTATTACTAATACCGTTACCATTAGCTTATGGATCAAAACTTATACATCCGTGGATAATCAATTTCTTGTGGAAAAATACAATTGGAATGTAGATAAAGGCTTTGCTATATTTCTAAGTGATGGAAAGGCTACGCTTCAAGTAAGAAATACGGATGGAATTGGAGCATTTACCCCTATAGTCAATTCAACCACTATTGTAAATGACGGAAATTGGCACCACCTATTAGGGATAGTGTCTGGAAACTCCTTACAATTATGGATTGACGGAAACTTTGAGGCAAGCGAATCCCTTACTGCAACCAACCCTGATCTAACTAATTCTATGTCCTTATCTATTGGATATAATGAACTAAATAATAGTCGCTACTTTTCTGGAGATATTGATCAAGTTAGAATTTACAATAGAACATTAAACACGCAGGAAATCATAAAATTAAGCACCAAAGGTTCTCCTACTGGAATTAATACGACCCTCAAAAATTATAGTCTTAACCTTTATCCAAACCCAGCTCAAAAGGTTATTAACATTACTTCAAAGGATGGAAACGTTAAAAGAGTGATGATTTTTGACATGAGTGGTAAAGTGGTGTTTAACGAAACTGGAAATACACCCATGTATACCGTTAATGTAGCTCATTTGATGAAGGGAATTTACCTAGTTAAAGTGTTCACCGCAAAAGGTGAAAGTGTAGAAAAACTTATCATTGAATAAGTTATTCAATATTTCTTTACAGCGGTCATTTCGAAAGGAATGTCCGCTTTTTTCATGAAAAAAATTGAGCTATAATTGCAAATAGACATTACGCAATAGTTGACCATTACACACGGGAAATCATAGCTAAAACCATAAATACTCTCATTGTAAATGAAGTTAGTATTTCAGTAAATCAGTATAGAACCCAGGTTTTATATTACTAAAGAAGGTATACTTATTACTCTTAAACCGGAAATAGATCGGTCTAGTTATTACCCAATTAAAGACGAAGCCTACCACAACTGATTCAGGGAAACGCACAGAAACAAGAAAGCCTCTAACTCATAAGAGCTAAAGGCTTTCTTAAATAAGGAGCTATTAGTGGTCTAGCTTTTTTGCGCTACCCACTTACGTGCATTCATAAATGCGGTGATCCATGGAGAAACCACATCGTTTTTGTTTTCTTCTGGATAGTAAGCCCAGTTCCATGGGAATACGGATCTTTCAAAGTGTGGCATCATAGCTAAATGACGTCCATCGGCACTGGCAATTCCAGCTGCATTGTAATCCGATCCATTGGGATTACCTGGGTAACCTTCATGACTGTATTTTCCTACAATGTTATATTCAGATTCTGCTTCTGGTAAATTGAATTTTCCTTCCCCATGAGCGACCCAAATACCCAATTTAGAACCGGATAGGTTACCTAACATTACGGAGTTGTTTTCGGGTATGGTTACATTCACAAATCCAGATTCAAATTTACCGGATTCGTTATGTTCTAATTTTGGATGTTGTGGGTGTTCTGGGTATAATAATCCAAGTTCACCCATTAACTGACATCCATTACAAATACCTAAACTCATGGTGTTTTCACGTGCGTAGAACGCATCTAAAGCCGCTTTTGCTTTGGTGTTGTATAAGAATGCACCGGCCCATCCTTTAGCCGAACCGAGGACATCTGAATTAGAGAAACCACCTACAAAAGCAATAAAGTGGACATCACTTAAGTCTTCCGCTCCAGAAATTAAATCGGTCATATGCACATCCTTCACATCAAAACCTGCTAAGTACATAGCGTATGCCATTTCTCGATCCCCATTCACACCCTTTTCACGAATGATCGCTGCTTTGATGCCCGAGTTTTCTTTACGATCTGGGTTTAAACCCAAAGTCGCAAAATCACCTTTAAATCCTTCGGGGAAAGAATAGGAAAGTGCTTGTTTTTTATAGTTATCAAAACGTGCTGTAGCCAGTTTCTCACCTGATTGTTCTTGATCCAATAAGTAAGAAGTTTTGTACCATGTGTCTCTTAAGCTATCGATGTCAAACATATAGGTATTAGCAGATGTTTTAACCGACATCATTCGATCCCCAATCACGTTTCCAATGGTATAATGAGAAGCTCCAACCGCGGTTAAAGCATCCGTTACATCGGCTAAATCAGTATTGGCAACTTGAACTAAAACCCCCGATTTTTCGGAGAAGAATAATTGCACATCATCCGCTCCCTTAATTGCACTTAAATCAAGGGTCAATCCTAAATCGGTTTCTGCAAAAGCCATTTCTAACAAAGCGGTTAACATACCTCCAGCAGAGATATCGTGTCCCGCTAATATTTTGGTATCGGTAATTAAGTTTTGAATGGCGTCAAATGTAGCTGCAAATTTTGTAGCCGATTTGATGTGGGGTGCTGAATTACCAATTTTGTTAAGTGTTTGTGCAAAGCTACTTCCACCCAATTTGAAATCATCTTCCGATAAATCAATGTATAGTATGGAAGAATCGTAATTAGGTTTCAATACCGGCTCTACTATTTTGGTTAAATCACTTACTTCACCAACGGCCGAAATTATTACAGTTCCCGGTGCGTACACCACATCGTTCTTGTATTTCTGAGTCATGGAAAGGGAATCTTTACCGGTAGGAATATTCAATCCTAACTCACAGGCAAAATCACTAATTCCTTTAACGGCTTCATATAAACGAGAGTTCTCGCCTTCGTTTTTTGCAGGCCACATCCAGTTAGCACTTAATGAAATTCCTTTGATCCCATCTTGAATCGGTGCCCAAATAATGTTGGTTAATGATTCGGCAATACTTGCTTGCGAACCTGCTGTTGGATCAATCAAGGCCGAAACAGGTGCATGTCCTAATGCGGTAGCGATCCCTTTTTTACCCCGGTAATCCAAGGCCATTACACCCACGTTATTCAAGGGTAATTGAATAGGTCCCGCTGTTTGTTGTTTAGCTACCCGACCAGTAACACAACGGTCTACCTTATTGGTTAACCAATCTTTACATGCAACAGCCTCTAATTGAAGTACGTTATTTAAATACTCTTGAACTTTGGAAGTTTCGTAAGTCACACCTTCAAAATTTGAAGTCGCTGCTTTATCTTCTAATATGGTTTTGGGAGAAGAACCAAACATGTGAGTTAAGTCCCAATCCATTGGGTTTACACCCGATTTTTTATTTTCAAATACAAAACGATGATCTCCGGTAGTTTCACCTACTACATAAATGGGAGCTCGTTCACGTTCTGCAATTTTATTGATATGATCAATGTGTTTTCCATCAATCACTAATCCCATACGCTCTTGCGACTCGTTACCGATAATTTCTTTATCGGATAAAGTAGGATCGCCTACAGGAAGTTTGTTGACATCAATTACACCCCCTGTTTCTTCCACTAATTCAGACAAACAGTTTAGGTGTCCACCTGCACCGTGATCGTGAATAGAAACAATTGGGTTTTCATCTTGTTCACTCAATGCACGTACGACATTGTAAGCCCGTTTTTGCATCTCTGGATTAGAACGTTGAATGGCGTTTAGCTCGATACCACTTGAAAATTCACCCGTAGCTACCGATGAAACAGCTCCACCACCCATTCCGATTCGGTAGTTATCACCACCCATCACCACGATTTTATCGCCTTTTTTTGGTGTGTCTTTTAAAGCATCGCCAAGTTTACCATATCCAATCCCACCGGCTTGCATAATAACTTTATCGAATCCGTATTTTTTTCCAGCTTCTTCATGCTCAAAGGTTAATACAGAACCGTTGATTAAGGGTTGTCCGAATTTGTTTCCAAAATCAGATGCTCCGTTAGAAGCTTTGATTAAAATATCCATTGGAGTTTGGTATAACCAATCTCTTGCTTCCATTTTATCTTCCCACGAACGCTCATTTTCTAACCGAGAATAAGCTGTCATATACACCGCTGTTCCGGCTAAAGGCATGGAACCTTTACCACCCGCCATACGGTCACGAATTTCACCACCACTTCCGGTAGCTGCTCCGTTAAAGGGTTCTACTGTGGTAGGGAAATTATGTGTTTCTGCTTTTATTGAAATAACCGAATTAAACTCTTTGGTTTCAAATTCAGATGCTTCATCCCCCCGTTTTGGAGCAAATTGCTCTACTCTTGGGCCTTTTACAAAGGCTACGTTATCCTTATAAGCGGATACAATTTTATTGGGGTTGTCTTTGGATGTTTTCTTGATTAGTGAAAACAAAGAATCGGGCATTTCTTTACCATCAATAATAAACTGACCATTAAATATTTTGTGACGACAATGCTCTGAATTCACTTGTGAAAAACCGAATACTTCACTATCGGTTAACTTTCTATCCAAGGATTTTTCTACGGATTCTAAATATTCAATTTCCTCTCCACTTAATGCCAATCCTTCCGACTTATTGTAGGCAGATAAATCATCAATATACGTCACCTTTTCGGGGGCCATTTCAATGGTGTATATTTCTTGATCCAAACGAGTATACATGGCTTGAAGCATAGAATCATAGGCTGCTTTATTATCTGAAACAGCGAAAAACTCTTCAATTCTTTCAATTCCAACAATCCCCATGTTTTGAGAAATCTCTACGGCATTGGTACTCCAAGGGGTGATCATTTCTTTTCTAGGACCAGTATAGAAACCAGTCATAGAATCCGATTCCACTAATTTAGCACCGCCAAAAAGCCATTCTAATTTTGGGAAGTCTTCCGATGTAAGATTGGATGAGAGACCAACAGCGTAAACTTTATCTGTTGAAGTGGCAAAAAATTTAATCATTGGATAATTGTTTTAAACCCGATTTGCTCGACTATTTCGAGGCTGCAAAAGTAAGAAAAGATAAACGGATAAGCACCTAATTTTTGAAGTGGATACCCGTCTATTTTGTGCTTTGAAATAGCCGCTAATGACTCCTTGTTTACCTTGTTTTGAGCCCTAAAATTTCTTCCTAGGTTATTTCACTATTCAAAACAATTAATTAACCTTATTTTAGCCCACCAATTAAATAGAGAATCGATGAAGAAAATTTTTACCTTATTATTTTTAATCACATCATGTGTTTTTGCTTCCTTTCAAGGGCTGGCCGCTGATGGAGATACCACCGTAATTCAAGCGCATCAGGATGTGCATTGGAACTGGAATGGGAATTTTTATGATACCGTTAATTTCCCGACCACCGGAACGTATCAAAAAGTGATCATGCATTACGTCTTGGGGTGTCCAAGTATTGGTTGTAGCGGATGGGATTATACCACTACCATACAGTTATGGGATGAATATAACCCATCACGAAAATTTGAGTTAGCTAAAGTAATTACTCCGTATGCGGGTAATAAAGCACAAGGTTGGCAACATGAATATAAATTTGATGTGACTCATATGCTTCCAGAATTACAAGGACAAAGAGTGATCAATGCACGATATGACGGTTGGCAAGATGGATTTACCATTTCTGTTTATTTTGAATTTATTGAAGGTACAGCGCCAAGAACTCCTCTTCAAGTAGATCAAGTATACCGAGGGGGATATAAATATGGAAACAACAATAATCCAATAAATGGACTTCTTCAAAAAGATACCATTGTAAAACATACCAACACTACGGAAGTAGAATTTATTATGAGTGCTACCGGACACGGGTTTGGAGATAATAATGGTCAAGGAACGAATCCTGAAAATTGTGCTGAATTTTGCGATAAGTATTATGATTTAAAAGTAAATGATAGTAAACGATACCAACAAACGGTTTGGAAGAACGACTGTGGTAGCGAACCTATATATGCTCAAACAGGGACTTGGATCTATAATAGAGCTGGTTGGTGTCCGGGAAGTGCCAGTCAGGTTTTTAAGCATGATATTTCAGCGTATGCTACGGGTGCCGATTTTACAGTAGAGGTAGATTGGGAAAACTACTCTCTGACTAATGTACCTTCTTCATCGTATAATATTAGTGGTCAAGTGATCCAATACGGACCTCCAAATCACACCTTGGATGCCGAAATTATGGATGTATTAAACCCCACTACTTATGATAGGTATTCACGTTATAATCCAAGTGCTTTAGCTCCAACAGTAATATTAAGGAATACGGGTAGTAGTGCTATTGGTGCTGTGAAAATTAAATATGGTGTTTCGGGTGGGACTTTTTACACCACTACGTGGGTAGGTAATCTTGATTTTATGGAAAGTGAAGAAGTGACTCTTCCAATTCCAGAACATAATTTTTACAAAGGGAACGGTAGTAATATTTTTACAGCCGAAATTTTGGAGGTAAACCATGCAATTGATGAGGTAGCAAGTAACAATAAATATTCGACTTCTTTTGAGGCCGTAACCCATCGAAATGGGCCGTTTCTTTTGGAAGTAAAAACGAATAACAATGGTTATGAAAACTGGTATATGGTAACCGACTCTAAAGGGGATACGGTTTTATATAAAAACAATTTGGCGAGTAATACAACCTATGTGGATACATTGGATTTACCTCACCAAGTTTATACTTTATACATTGAGGATGCAGGAGGTTCGGCTGGTCCAGATGGTTTGAGCTGGTGGGCAAATCCTAATCAAGGAAGTGGATCTGCCACTTTAAAGAATATTGGGGTAACAGGATATCTAAACCCTAGGTATGTGGAGCGAATAGAACCCGATTTTGGGACCTTTATTATTTCTAGTTTTTCTATTGGATATGATATGGTTTTGGGAAATCCAGATTACGATGAAACCACTTGGACTCCACCTGTTTCGGTAGGTATTCAGGAAACAAAGGAGAACGAATTAAGTGGTTCGTTTAGTTTATATCCAAACCCTGCAAGTGCGTATATTAATATTGAGTCGAATTTGTATGATGGACGAACGATGATTAGAGTGTACAATCAATTGGGGGCTTTGGTATTTCAAAACCATGTTGGCTTACAACCGGGATCTGTTTCTTCTATTCAAACGAAAGATTGGGCAAATGGAATTTATTTTATTGCATTAAGTGATGGTTCGAAAAGAGAGACCATCAAGTTTGTAAAGAAGTAAGGATTAAAAAATATTTTAAAAGGGGGGTAATTTGGTTTACGCCCCTTTTTTATTGGAAAGAATTTTGGTTAGAAAATGGATTTTAAAAAAATTCGAATACATTTGCAGCCTTGATGAGCAATCATCGGGGCCCATAGCTCAGCTGGTTAGAGCATCTGACTCATAATCAGAGGGTCACAGGTTCGAGCCCTGTTGGGCCCACAAAAAAAAGACCTACACGCATCGTGTAGGTCTTTTTTTATGGGGCATATTTTTTATTCTTAGACTCTTTATTTCTGAAAAGGGTAAATTATTTTCCAGTCGTTTTTCATATTAATGATGGTCCAGTTATGCGTATTCCCATAATCTAGTCCTTTATCTAATTTACCGATATGGGATTCTCTATCGTATGCCCATTCTCTATCCGCATCGGTATGATGTAGGTATAACATAAACCTTTTTCCTTTCCCACTATCGGTATATTGAAGCATTTGTAAATCCCCATCGGAGTTACCTGATGCAAATACGGGGCGTTTACCGATAAATTTATTAATGGCAAGTGGTTTCCCCTCTTTATCATCAATGAAATCTATTTCGGGTAAACGCATGATACTGGCTTGCCCGTTTTCAAACAAGAATTCTGTTTTTATGGAACTTCCGATCACTTGATTTGTTGGAATCCCATATGCTTCCGGTACCCATGTTCTCATAAATTCAATTCCACCCCCTGAAACAACAAATGTTTTGAAGTCATTGGCTCGTAAATAGGTAAGTAACTCTAACATCGGTTGGTAAATCATTTTGTGGTAGGGTTGGTTGAATCGTGGATGAAACGAGGTGGCCATCCATGAACTCACAATTTCGGAAAATTCTTCGGAAGTCATACCGGCATGACTAGTCATCATTAATGCCGCTAATCCATGCATTCCTGATTGTAAAAGTGCCAGGGTATCATTTTCCAATATGGCTTGAAAGGGTTGAATGGTATCCCATTCTGGGTGATTTGGTGCCATTTCTTTAATGCGATCCATGGCGAACATTAATTGAAAGTACATGGGTTGTTCGGACCATAGATTACCATCATTATCAAAGGTGGCAATTCGGTCTTCCACCGGAATGTAGTCGGTATTATTTTCATCGGTAACGGTAGTGACAAAATCAATGATTGCCGATTTTGTAGCTCCGTCATTCCAAGAGGGTAAGGGATCTGGTTTTTCGGTTTCATTTATGGAACAGGAGTGTAAATAAAGGCACCCAACTATGGCAAGGGCCATGATACTTAATTTGCTATTAAATAATTTCATATGGATTTTTATATTTAGGAATATTATCAATTTATTTTTTTAGGGATTTATCCAATTATTTTGAATTGGATAATCTTTTGATGTATGGGCAAGGTAAATTTTTCTGGAGCGTTTCCAATAAGAAATACTACTCGGTATTTTAGCTTCAGAGTCATCGCAAAAGTGATTTTTGTAATAACTTAAAGTGTATTCATCCAATTTTAAACAATCAATCCATCTATAAAAAGACCGCTCTTTTTTAGATTCATTGGTAAATAAAGAGAGTAAAAACAGACCAAAGTAATACGATTCTGATTGGTAAAATAGATGCCATTTTAGGGTGATTTTTCGGATTAAAAACAGAACTACTTTAATCCAGTACTTAAGAACAAAATAGCCCGCTAGACCAACTGCAATAAGTTCTTTCCAAGTCAAACCCATAAATGAAAAAGTTTCATCTTCTTGGATTCCCACCTCTTGTGAATTTGCTTTAACGAGTGCTAAAGAATCTTTAATACTTGTGATCATTCCGAGGTTCGGATTTGGCTGGACCATAATCCGTACTTCTTTTAGGGTTTTTTTGTATTGTTTTTTGTATTCAGAGTTCCACCAAGTAATGGTGATTTCAGGCAAAATGATTTCGCCTTCTTTTTCAAATAGGTAACGCATAACGTCTGTTCGCTCTGCATAAAAATTAGTCTTGTTTTTTTGAGTATGTGTTTTTGTTCTATTCGGATAATTACTAACATGGGCAACGGTATCCCATTTTATCGGTGGCATTAATTCATAAAGTGTTTGCGTTGCTTTTCGATAAATTTTTCGTTCTAAAACATCCCCTACTTTTACCTTTGAAAGGTTACCACTCCAGCTTTCGCGCACTAACAGATGAGGAGTTACCATCCATTGGTCTATTTCAAATCCAAAAGGAATTGGCCGAACTCGGACGGATACAGATTTCGTTTTTAGCGTACGCTTTACTCCTTTATAATCTCCCTCATCTGGAGTTTCAACTTGGATGGTTAATGATGGAAACACCATATCCTTTTCGGAATAAGGAAATACTTGGTACACAAACTCTACCCCAGCATAGGTTTGTCCATTAATGGTTTTGGAGATGCTAAACGAATTACTTAAAATGGTAAATGCATTTGGAACCTGTAGGTTTTGTACTTGAACACCTGAGGTAAACCAAGTTCGGGTATATATTTTCAAACTCACTTCTACAGGTTCACCCACATATACACGAGTGGTGTTGGTATGAACCTCACTTAAAAGGTGTTTTTGAGAAAACCCCGAGTTAGCCCCCAAAATAGCGAACAGAACCAAAAAATATTTCAATACCATTTTTACCATGGTTGAAGTCCTTTTTTAGGTTTTGTTTTTTTCACCTTTACTTCTCGGGCAAACTTTCGTTTTAGAAATAATGAAGGGTCGTCATCTACCGTTCTCAGTATTACTTTTTGAGAGTTATCTGGATTTCCACTTTTAAAATTTTCAGGAACTTCTTCTAATTCTTCCGCTGTGCGCATTTCTGTGGTAACGGTTTCCTCCAACCTTTCCTTTTTCATATCTTCATCTGTAGCTTCTTGTCCGCCACCACTCAAGTCTTCTGGGCTAGAATTTTCTTTATTCTTGGCCTGTGGTTTTTCCTTTTGTTCCACAGCCTGATCGGGACCCAATTCCTTTTGGTCACCTATCAATTGTGCTAACATTTTTTGACTTGTAGCTACCCCCTTTAGTTCTGGGTCTTTTTCGATGGCGGCTCCAAAAGCCATTTGAGCAGCGATATAATCACCATTTTTATAATACGACAATCCTAAATTATAGGCCGCTTCAGCGGTAGTGTCTTTACGAAAAGCTTCAATAGCGGCTTCGTAAATTCCGGCTTTATAATAAGCCACTCCTTTGTGCATGGGATCTTCATAGATGTCTCCCGCTTTTTCAAATTCGTAGGCATCCTCTAATTTTTGACCCTGGTAATTTTTAGAGTACCAGATGTCGTTCCAAGTTGTGGTACGTGAATTATTTTCCTCTTTTTTAATACCACAAGAAGTTACCCCTATTCCTAGTAACAGGCTATAAATGACGAAGCCTTTTCTGAACCAAAGTAGCGTTAACAGGGCAAGTGGAATGGCGAATAATATCCCTCTATCTACCCAATTATTTTCCTTTTTATCCGCTTCTTCTTGAAAATTTACATTAGAACTAATTAGACGTGCCAAGTGAACCATGTCACTATTATCGAGGGTTAATTTATGGACATGAATATCCGCTATGGAAGCAAGTTTTTTTAATACGGATGGATCCAATTTGGAGTAGATGGATTTACCTTGAGCATCTGTATAAAAATAGGTGCTATTTGGCTTAGGTATCTTCGCTCCTGTTGGGGTGTTCATCGGTATTAACGCCACATTTCTGTTTCCTTGTGCTATATATTTTTGTAAAACGAGGAATACATCGTTGTTGATGGCATCGGTAATTAGAATCAATTTTGATGGTGCATCCGAAACCTGTGTAATACTATCGGTTAAATCTAAAGCCGTCTGTATATCGGTTCCTGGGTAAGGCATCAGGCTAGGAGTTAAACCATCCAAATGGCTATGAATGATAGTGTAATCGTGACATAAAGGAACAATGGTATGTGCTGTGGAGGTAAACCCAATCAAGGCCACTCTGGCTTTTGGGTTAGCGTTCAATAAATCCTTTATTTTGAATTTTGCACGTTGCAGTCTATTGGGTTTAATATCCTCAGCCATCATACTTTGTGACAAATCTAAAGCGATGACTACTGGAGTATCTAAAGTTTTCCCAGGAACTTCGATCTCATTCCAAGTGGGACCTGCTAAACCAAAACAACCGAACACTAAAAACAAGGAAAGCAAAATGTGCATGTTTCTTCGGAACGGAGTACTTCCTTTTTGAATGACGAATGGACGTAAATGGGTTGCGATAAACTTGGTCCATTTGTCCTTCTCTCTAAACCCTAATAGGCCTAGAATTAAAATTACGGCAACGGCAATAATACCATACAGAAAATCTGGTCGTATAAAGTGGAAAATATCCCAATCGATAGGTAGCCAATCTTCCATATCTAACTCTTTTTCATTTTGGAAATGATATTTAATGAACTTAAAATGAAAGCCATCATTAACCCTAAAGTTATGGCTAACGCTAGGGGGTAGTAATATAATAAAGTGGTTGGTTTATAAGTTTCCTCTTCGTATTCAATGGGTTGGAGTTTATCTAGCTCCGAATAAATTTCGTGTAATTCCATGGGGTCTTGACCTCTGAAATAACGGGCTCCTGTAAGTTTGGAGATTTCTTTTAAAGTGGTTTCGTCTAGATCAGAGTTCTGAGCATTCGGATTTCCGATACCGATAGTATAAATCAGAATGGAATCTTTTTTTGCCATTTCTGCAGCATCCAGGGGGAAAACATCTTTACCACCATCTACACCATCGGTAAGAAGAAGCATGACTTTAGATGGGATGGTATCGTTATCAAACATTTCCATTCCCTTGACAATAGCCCGTCCAATATTGGTCATTTGTCCAGCAAAGCCTACATCTGCTTCGTCTAGCATTTGGTTTACTACATTTAAATCGGGAGTAAAAGGCACTTGAATGTATGCTGCGGAGCCGAAGAAGATAAGTCCCATACGATCCCCTTCACGGTTAGCAATAAAATCGTGCATAACAGATTTCACGGCTTGCCAACGAGTGGCTCGTTCCCCATCCATCTGCCAATCTTTGGTAGCCATACTAAAAGAGATATCGGCTACGATTAGGAAATTTCTGGAGGTCTTTACTTTCAATGCGGGCTCCCCTATTAACTGGGGGGAAGAGAGGGTGCTTAATAAACTGATCCAAATACATAATAAGCCAACCCATGTCAAGAAATTCCTTTGGTTCACCAGGGCCGATTTCCGTGCTTTTTGCCCCGAGTATTTTTTAGCTTTTGTAAATGCAGGAAAAATTAGAGATGCACTTTTCATACGTAGAGGAGGGAGGATCCAATACACCAAAAAGGGGAGTGGCAGTAACCAGAAAACCCAAGGAAATGCTATTTCAAAATTTTCAGGCATGGCTTTTTATCCATTTAGTAGAAAGTGTGAATAGCTCTAAAACTTCTTTCTGATTTGTAATTTGATTTTGATAAAGAGCTTTTGCAACCGTTTCATGGTATTTTGAAAAGGAGACTTTCTTGGCTTTAGAATCCAAAAATGTCAACCATTGAAGACCATGTAAATTGGCGACCTTTTTTCTAGAGTAACTCGTTATGGCTACTCGTTTTAAAATAATCATGACCTCTTGGATACAGGCTGCATCCTTTTGGGTTTGAAATTGTTTAGTTAAGCTATGAATCATTTTTACAGCCTCTCTACGATAAGCGTTTTTCAAGTAGGTTTTGGCGGATGCAAATAATCCCATAAGGAGTAAAGCTCCAATGATAGAGCCTAGAATATACCATCCCGGAGTTTCAAATTGAAATGCGACCGAAGCTGGCTCATAAATGGGGCCTAAATCTATTGTTTGTTCGTTCATCTCCATTAACGAAACAGGTTTTTCAATTGTTGCTCCAACGGTTCTATGGTATTGATTTGAATAATTGGAATACGATGCCTTTGCATATGGGCTTCAAAGTGATGGAGATCTTGATCAAAGCCTACCTTAAATTTTTCGTGTATTTCCTCTTTATTTCCAGGGACCGTAAATTGTTTTTCTCGATCTCCAAATATTATCTCTTCCGTGGGAATATTGCGCTCCATGGGATCGGATATTTTTATTAATATTACGTCATTATGCTGAGATATTTTGGATAAGAAGCGGGTGACCTTTTCTGAATATTCGATGAAATCACTAATCAGAATAACCAAGAAATCGTGGGTGACAATATTCTTCACTTTTGAAATTGTTTCTTCCAGCAATTGCGCTCTATTGCCAGTTTTGAAATCTTTTAACTTCCGATTATGATAAACCATTCTTTCTAAAAATAGAAGGATGTTCTTTTTGTTCCTTTTGGGGTAGATTATATCTACTTCTTCTTCGGCAAAAACTACTCCGCCTACACGATCTCCTTCTTTTTGAATTTTGAATGCGGCTATAGCGGCAATTTCTGTGGCTATCAAGGCTTTCGTTTTTACTTTCGATCCAAAAAGCATGGATCGTGATTGATCCACCAGAATGAGAACTGGTTTTTCTTTTTCCTCAGAGAATACTTTAGCGTGTGTTTTTTGAGTTTTCGCAGTTACTTTCCAATCAATGTTACGAATATCATCACCTGGAACATAAACTCGAACCTCTTCAAAGTCCATTCCTCTACCTCGTAATTTGGAGGCATGTTTTCCACCCAAAATACTTTTTACTTTCTGGTGCTTTGCCAAAAAACTAATCCCACTGGCTAAACCTTCCATTTTTAAAAGGCCAGAAAGTGAGGCGAAAACATTTTCAGGATATGGGTCTTCGTTTTTCATAGTTTAACCCACCAAAGCAACGTTTTTAAGAATTTCATTTATCAC
>MAAC01016520.1_pt1 | contig 16592 bp, 19 predicted proteins | sample 1115981 | NCBI WGS metagenome assembly MAAC01 (sample SAMN04961126, study PRJNA320927) | seawater metagenome | isolation source: sample BD02T64 sea water enriched with oil for 64 days | place: USA:Gulf of Mexico | collected 2013-07-27 | reverse complement strand
AAAAGTAAAGAAAGTTAAAAGTAGAAATAATGGCAAAATTCTGCTCATTCAAATATTTGGTTTAGGACTAAAAGTGACTTAGGTTTTTTAAAACTTTGCAAATGTAATTGATAATATAATAACATCAAATTTAAAATATCTAATCGAACTTTTTTTGTTGGTTTAATTTGGGTTATTGCTTCAAATTTTATGCCAAAAAATTGTTTGAACGTTTCTACATGAAGCCCATTTTCACAGTATTTCCCATCATTAAAAGGTTGGAAATTTCCTTCTAATAAATTAAAGTTATAATGTGCAGTAGTAGAGGTGTCTGGATAGAAGCCTAAATAGAGGCTTAACTTCAATAAAAATAAGATATGGAAGTTGGCAATTTCATTATTATTATCTAACCAAATAAATGAATCCATTAAAAATTGAAATAGCACATTATCTTCTATTTCTTCTTGTATAGAGTTGGTTAAGATTTCGGCAATAAAAATAACCATTGCAGATTTTACAACTTTAGTGTGAAGCGTGTTGTATGGGTGCAACACTTTTGCTTCTTTAATTCTTTCTAAATTTCCCTTATCTTTATGTACCGCTTCTAATTCTAAAAGCGTTAAAGGTTGAAAATACGAAGCCTTTAGTTTCCCTTTTCTGGATTTTAATATATTTTTTAGTAAATAACTTTTTAATCCTGAAGACTCTGTATAACATTTAACAATAAGGTCTGCTTCAGAATATTTTAGAGAAGATAAAACAATAGCATTGGTAGTAATAACCATTATCGAATAACCATAATTTTAATAACTTTAGTTTCAAGAGCATCATCGGTAGAAACTAGAACCAAATATACTCCAGATGCTACTTTATATTTTCCAAATGCAGTCGTATCCCATCGTACACTCCCTCCTTCAGAAGTAGTTTCATAAACAAGATTTCCTGTAATATCTGTTATCTTAACATTCGCTTTAGCTGTAAGCCCATCTATGGTAACATCGCCAAAAAAGTCTGGTCGTACTGGATTAGGAAATGCATATACATTTTCTAAATCTTCTCTGGGTGCTGTTGAGGTACCATTATAAGCAACAAGTCCATCCGCAGTAGCAAAATACACCGTTCCGTTTTGGTCATCTATAGCAATATCTAGCACGTTATCTGATGGTAATGGGGAATTATCTGAAGTAAATCGCAAAATTGTCTCCTGTCCATTAGAAGAAAAATAAAATACTCCGGATGAAACCGTGGCCACCCATTTATTATTAGAACCATCCACTTCAATATCTGTTATGGATTGTTCATATAATAGCTCTTGAGGCACTCCATCTTCTAAAATAATAATTGGTTGAGCATCTTGTGTTTCTCCTCCATCAAAAAAGTCCCCAACGCTATACAATACACGTAACCCTTTTATTGTTCCAATCCACAATCTATTTTGATTGTCGAAGGCTAAGGCTCTTACATTACTTATTGGCAAACCTCCATTTCCTGTACCTTCTCCTATTTTGTTGAATACATTAGTTGTAGGGTTATAACCAACTAATCCATTGTATACTGTTCCAAAAAAAGGGTATCCTTCCCTACTAATTTTTAATTCAGTAAGAGCTTGTTCATCTTCTGTTTCAATAATATTTGAAAGATCTGTAAATTGAAACTGCCCTGTAGGTGTAAGTTTTACAAGTCCATCATCTATATTGGACTGTACAAACCAAAGGTTCTCTTCTCTATCAAAATCTGATCCATACAATCGAATTCCTAGATCTTCATTATTATTAGGAATTGTTAGCGGGCTATTCGTTTCATTATATAAAATGGAAGGTGTCTGGTCATCAATTTTAAGTAGTCCTTTTTGATAAGAACTCATATAAACCTCATGAGAATTTTCTGGGTTAATAGTAACATACGTTATATCATTTACATCTTCAACCCCTAATTGTCCTATTAAGTCTTCATAACTAATATTTGTCCAAGTATCCTCTTTTAAATTGCTTATCCCTCTTTTGCTTAAAGGATAAGGATTAAAATTAACATCCACCTCTCCAAATGCTACCCATAATTTCTCTGGAGAAGCATCTATAGCAAAGGGTTGGTTTAATAAAGGGCCATCTGGCAATATTTGTTGTGCTTGGCTATTCCCAAATGGAACTACTAAAGCTCCTAATTCTGTAGTTCCTAAATAAAAATTATTATTGAATGTTAAGCCAGATTGCAAAACATAATCATAATCTAATAAGGAGGTCACTTCAGACTCTAAAATAAATCCTTCGGAATATGCATGAATTGAATTTGTTGTTGTTATGGTTAAAATATCTGAAGTGGTATTAAAATCGACAACAGAAGCATTAAACCCTCCAACTTCAACAAACCCATTTGCAGATGAATATCTATAAATAGTATTGTTATTATTAACCGTATAAAGCTCTGTATTTAATGACTGAATCCCTTGATAACCTCCATTCGTAATAGTTGTCCATTGCTGGTAATCAATTAGATTGTCATTATCTACAAAGGCACTTCGGATCCCGTTATAAGAAGTAGCTGCATAAATTACGTTTTCAAATACCGTAGTTTGAGAAATTTCTATTTGAGAGCCTAAATCTCCAATAAAATAGGTGTCTCCAAATTCTAAGGCTCCTAAATCAAAAACTGAAATTCCATATTGAGTAGAAATAAATACTTCGCCATTATATTCGTAAAAATGATTTATTCGTTTTTTATTTGGAGGAATCGTTGGCTTGTTTAATATGTCAACCACAGCAAGTATTTCATCTTCATCATCTATTACAACTTCAATTAACCCATTTTTATAACCTATAATTAATAAGTTGAAGTTTTCGCTATAATAAATAGTAGATATTTGTTTTCCTGACAATCCATTAATTGTAGAAATCGTTTTAATTTCTTCTGTGGAAAGGTCGTAAGTAAATATAGCATTTTCAGCTGCTACAAATATTTTGTCGTTTCCTTGAGTAATTGCTTTAACAGATACATATGAAAAATATCCCGACCAACTTTCTTCAAAATTTTGAGCGGAAAGAAATAACGATTGTAAAAAAAGAATGGCAAATCCAAATTGCTTCATATAAAAATAAATTTCAATAGTATAACAAGCTAAAATACTATTTATTTTATAACATAAATAAAATGAAAAAGGTTGCCTTTTTAAAGACAACCTTTTAATATCTAAAATAGTTATTTATTAAACTATCCCTTGTGCTAACATCGCATCTGCTAATTTTACAAAACCAGCAATATTTGCTCCTTTTACATAATCAACATAACCATTTTCATCGGTTCCGTATTTTACACAGGAGTCATGAATATCATTCATAATAGTATGAAGTTTATCGTCTACTTCTTTTGCTGTCCAACTTAAACGAAGAGAGTTTTGAGACATCTCTAATCCTGAAGTTGCTACCCCACCTGCATTTGATGCTTTTCCTGGAGAAAATAATATTTTACCTTCATGAAAAACTTCGATAGCTTCAGGTGTACTTGGCATATTCGCTCCTTCTGCTACACAAATACAATTATTGCTAATTAAAGTTTGTGCTTCTTCTTTATTAAGCTCATTTTGAGTTGCACATGGTAATGCAATATCGCAATTTACTTCCCAAGGACGTTTTCCTTCTACATATTTAGCCGATGGATATTTAGCAACATATTCGCTAATTCTTCCTCGTCTAACGTTTTTAAGGTCCATTACGAAAGCTAACTTTTCAGTAGTAATCCCGTCAGCATCGTGAATATATCCACCAGAATCTGATAATGTTACGACTGTTCCACCAAATTCGATCACTTTTTCGGCTGCATATTGTGCAACATTTCCTGATCCAGAAATTACAACTGTTTTTCCTTTAAAGCTTTCCCCTTTGGTTGCTAACATATTTTTTGCAAAATATACCGTTCCATATCCTGTTGCTTCAGGACGTATTAAGGAACCTCCAAAAGAAAGTCCTTTTCCTGTAAGAACTCCAGTAAATTCGTTTCTAAGACGCTTATATTGTCCAAATAAATATCCTATTTCTCTACCACCAACTCCTATATCTCCTGCAGGAACATCTGTATTTGGCCCAATATGTCTAGAAAGCTCTGTCATAAAACTTTGGCAAAAACGCATAACATCTGCATCACTTTTACCTTTTGGATTAAAATCTGAACCTCCTTTTCCTCCTCCCATAGGAAGCGTAGTTAAACTGTTTTTAAATACTTGCTCGAAACCTAAAAACTTTAAAATACTTAAGTTTACCGATGGGTGAAAACGTAAGCCTCCTTTATAAGGTCCAATTGCTGAATTAAATTCAACTCTATAGCCTTTATTTACATGTATACTACCACTATCATCTGTCCAGGGAACTCTAAACATTACCACACGTTCTGGCTCTACCATACGCTCAAGTAACATTTTGTTTTGATACATCTCATTTTCCTCAATAAAAGGAATTATAGCTTCTGCTACTTCGGTAACGGCCTGCATAAATTCAGACTCATTAGGGTTCATTTTTTCAACTTTTAAAATAAACTCTTTTATACTATCTTTCATATAAAAATAATTAATTGAAACGTTAACAATAATTAAGAATGCAAAGATAAAACATATCTAAAAAAAGTCCATTATAATTCAATGAAAAAGCAAAATTCGTGTAATATATTTTACCATAACATTTGTTTTTATATATTTGTTATGTCTCAACCTAATCCTACATTTAAAAATGCGTGCTAGATTATTGCTATTGGTAATCACTTTTCTTGTCTTATCAAAACAAGAAGTATACAGTCAAGGTGGCTTCTCACACGAAGTAGGAGTTATAGCTGGTCCTCTTGCGTTTTATTCAGATTTTGGACAACGTAACGATATAAAAACAAATTCTGGGAACTCAACAATTGGTATTGGGTTAATACATTACATTAATTTCTCCTATCGTGCTGATTGTAATTGTTATACTGCAGACACTTACTTTAACGATCATTTTAAACTTAGAAATGAAATTGATTATTATAGTATAAAATTAGACCACTTTGGGGAATGGGTAGCACCAGAACATACAGGATCTGGAGCAGATTTTTTAAGGTCTATGAAAGGATCTACTTCTGTTTTTGAGATTGGTTCACAATTAGAATATTTCCCTATGAGTATCCGTGATTTTGCAGCAAGACAATACTCTTTGGCCCCTTTTATTAGTATGGGATTACATTGGGTTGCATATGACTCTACTATCACCTACGACGAAAACTTAGCTATTCAAAGTAACTATTATGGCGGAAAATATTATCCTCTAACTTCAATGAACAATGAAGGTGGAAATACTTGGGAATTTGTCACTAGTGTTGGGGTTAGATACAAATTATCTCCTCTTAGCGATCTTATGTTAGACAGTCGTTGGGGTTATTATTTCTCCAACTGGGTAGATGGCTTAAACCCTGAAGTACCAGAAAACAAAGCAAACGAATGGATTTACTGGATTAATTTAGGCTATATCTATTATTTAGAATAATTAATTAACCTATTGATTGTTTTAAGTCTTCAATTAAATCATCTACATCTTCAATCCCAATACTCAACCTAATTAACGAGTCCACAACACCTGTTTTTTCTCTTTCTTCCTTAGGAATACTCGCATGAGTCATACTAGCAGGGTGACCCGAAAGACTTTCTACTCCACCTAAACTTTCTGCTAAAGTGAATAATTTTAAATTTTCTACAATCTTAATTGCCTGTTGATAATCATTCCCTTTGGTTACGAAAGATATCATTCCTCCAAAATCAGACATTTGAGATTTAGCGATCTCATGATTTGCGTGACTCTCAAATCCTGGCCAATACACTTTTTCAATTTTTGGATGATTGTTTAAATAATGGGCTATTGCTTTTCCGTTTTCACAATGACGTTGCATTCGTACATGGAGTGTTTTAATTCCTCGCAACATTAAAAAACTATCTTGAGGTCCACAAATAGCTCCACTTGCATTTTGAATAAAATATAAACGTTCTGCTAATTCTTCATCTTTAACTACAAGGGCTCCCATTATCACATCACTATGTCCACCAAGATATTTAGTGGCGCTATGCATTACAATATCTGCACCTAAAGTTAAAGGCTGTTGTAAATAGGGCGTAGCAAAGGTATTATCTACTCCCAATAAAATGGAATGTTTTTTAGCAATGCCAGCTGCCATTTTTATATCAATAATATTTAACATTGGGTTCGTTGGTGTTTCAACCCAAATTAATTTTGTGTTTTCATTTACAAAATCTTCAATCCTGTCTGCATTTTCCATTCCTATAAAATGAAACTTCACTCCAAAATCTTCATATATCTTAGTGAATAACCGATAAGTACCACCATATAAATCGTTGGTAGATATAACCTCATCTCCAGATTTTAACAATTTCATAACTGCATCTATCGCTGCTAATCCACTACCAAAAGCTAAACCAAATTTCCCCTGTTCTAAACTTGCAAAAGATTTTTCTAAAGCAGCCCGAGTAGGATTATGTGTTCTTGAATATTCAAATCCCTTATGTCCCCCTGGAGTAGTTTGAGCATAAGTTGTTGTTTGGTATATTGGATGCATAACGGCACCATATGCTTTGTCATGTTCTTGTCCTCCGTGTATTGTTTTGGTATTAAATTTCATTTGTAATTATTTTAATTGAAGCTAAAAACTAAAAAAAGTATTTTTCGTTATACTTTCGTGGTTTTAAAAGATTAAAATTAACATAATTATCCTTTTTTAATGATGCTTAGAAATATAAATATTATCATTCTTATTGCACTTATCTCTTTTAGCTGTAAAAACGACTCTTCGCAACTGCTCTCTTCACAAAGTTTTTCTGAAGAATATCACGGGGATTGTAAAGGGAGTGATTGCGTACAAGTAACTATCGATTATATAAAAATTAATGGTGAAAATGAAATCGTCAATAAAATTAATTTCACTATTGGAAGCGCTATTATTTATTTTTTAAATTCGAATATTGAAAAAAACATTCGGGCTTCAACCATTTCTGAAGCTTCAGAGAAGTTTATAAAAAACTACGAAAATGACAAAAAAGAGTTCCCAGAGATTAGCCCTTATTTTGCTGAAATTTCAGTAACCGAATCTACAATTAAAGAAAATATAATTTCTTTACGAGTGCAACAATATTCTTTTACAGGTGGTGCCCATGGCAATGGATCCACAAAATTTTTAAACTTTAACCCTACTTCAGGTACTTTAATTCCAAACACTTCTTTAATGAAAAACAAAAAAGAGTTTACAGAATTTGTAGAAGTTTTATTTAGAAAAGAAAACAATATTTCTCCAAGCGATTCTATAAACTCAACAGGTTTTTGGTTTGAGAATGATACATTTTCCTTGCCAGATTCTATTGGTTTTACAGAAACATCCCTACTTATTATTTACAATCAATACGAAATTGCTAGTTATGCTGATGGGCCAATAGAATTGGAAATTCCGTTAGAAATAGCAAAACAATATTTAACTTTTTAAAGCCCTTTTTTTAAAGCCATAACATAGCCTAAATGAATTCCTTCATGAAAACTATTAAATTGGAAAGCTTCTTCAACATTTGTTAATGTAGATTTTGTAGATACAGTATAAGGGGTAAAAGTTTTAAAAATTCCATTTTTATAATCTATAACGGTTTGTTTTAAAGTGGAAAACAATTGCTTTTTTAATAATTCAACATCTTGCTTTGAAGCATCGAATTTTGATTTGCTTCCTTTACGAAAATCTTCAGTTTCCGTTTCAGTGATTAATAAAGGTAAATTAGATAATCCATAGGTTAATAATTGTTGCGTCACAACGATATGTTTAATGTTCCAAAAAATGGTATTGTTAAAGCCTTCTGGTTTTTTATTTAGTTGTTCTAAAGTAGCGTTTTCTAGCATATTTAAAAAAATAGATCTTGTTTTTAAAGTAATATCTAAGGTGTATTCCATTGGTTTTAATTTGATTTTAAAAATAAGGAAAATCAACAGGAATTTGATTAATTTGTAAAAACTTTAATAACCATTAAAGCGCCCCCTTTTATGGGTAATTATTATGAAAAAAATATACTACTTATCTACTTGTGACACTAACCGCCGAATTTTAAAAGAATTTAACCTTTCTTCAGAATTTATTAAACAAGACATTAAAATTAATCCGATGACAGAAAATGAATTGGAGGTATTATTTCAGTTCACAAAAAGTTACGAAGCTCTAATAAATAAAAGAGCACGAATGTATAGCGAAAGAGACCTAAAAAACAAAACCCTTAATGATTCTGACTTTAAAAAATTATTATTAGAACATTACACTTTTTTAAAGCGCCCTGTACTTGTTAATGAAACTGAAATTTTTATAGGAAACAGTAAAGCCGTAGTGTCTTCTGCTAAAGAATCGCTTAAATAAAAAAATTATTATTATTTTTGAGACGTATATTGTTCTCAATGAAAAAATTATTACTGCTTTTTTTTATATTTAATAGCTTTTGTGCTTTTTCACAAAATGACTCTATTAAGGTAAATAAAAAAAAATCTATTAAAGTTAAAAGAAAAAAAGCTGTAATTAATGACTCCATAAAACTTAAAAATAATAACGTTCTCGTAGGTGAAATTAAAACCCTAATAAACGGGGTTTTAACTATGAAAACTCCTTATAGTGATAAGGATTTTAAAATAGAATATAAAGAAGTTACAGAAATCTATCTGGATCAAACTTTCTTAATCAACTTAGTAAACGGCAGTCATTATCTGGGCAAAATAAAAACAGTTAGCATAGGTAAAGTGGAAGTCATTAGCCAGGATATGACTTTTGAAACAAAAATTGAAAACATTATTCAATTAAAAGCTTCAGGAAATAATTTTTTTAGCCGATTTACTGGAGAAATAGATCTTGCTTTTAATATAACAAAAGCAAATAACTTTAGTCAGTTCACACTTAGTGGTAAGCTTAGGTATGTAGGCGAATTATGGAATTTTAGTACTGCTTACAGTTCCTTATTATCTAAACAAGATAATGTAGATGATATTAAAAGGGTAGAATGGAGTATCGATGCAACACGATTTTTAATTAAAGAGTATTTTGGCATTGCTCAAGTCTCTTTCTTATCCAATACTGAACAAGCGCTTGAAGGTAGAACTACTACTCTTATAGGAGTAGGAAAAGATATGATAAGAAGCCCTAGACTATATCTTCGTACTAGTCTTGGTGTTAACTATAATGTGGAAACTTACTTAGACGAATCTTTAAACAAAAATTCAACAGAAGCCAACATTAGTACTGAGTATAATATGTATGAATTTGGTGATTTTAGATTAATTACAAATCTAGCTCTTTATCCTAGTTTGTCTGAAAGCGGAAGATTTAGAACAGATTACAACATAGATCTTAAATATGATTTGCCTTGGGATTTCTATGTAAAATTTGATTTTACGCTTAACTATGATAACCAACCAGCAATTGAAGGGAATGATTTTGATTATATTTTTAATAGTGGTTTTGGATGGGAGTTAAAGTAATTTTATAAAAATGAATCCCAGAGCACTAGCACTTCTTGCTGCAACCGCAACATCTGTAATATACGGAATTAACCATACCATTGCCAAAGGCTTAATGCCAAGTGTCATTGAACCTTTTGGGTTTATTTTTTTAAGAATTAGTGGAGCAGCTATTTTATTTTGGTTGATAAGTTTATTTTTTCCTTCTGAAAAGATTGATCGAAGTGATTGGTATCGAATATTAGCCTGTGCCTTTTTTGGGATGGCTCTAAATATGTTGATGTTCTTTAAAGGTTTAAGTCTGTCAACCCCAATAAATAGTTCTGTAGTAATCACCCTTGTACCTGTTTTACTTTTAGTGTTATCCGCTATTTTTTTAAATGAAAAAATTACTTGGAGAAAATCTATTGGAATAGGCTTAGGTCTATTTGGCGCAATTATATTAATCGTTTTTGGAATGAAAACACAGGCAAATGCACCTAATATTCCCTTAGGAAACCTTTTGTTTATAATCAATGCTACCTCCTATTCTATCTATTTAATTATTGTAAAACCATTAGTGTCAAAATACAGCTCTATAACCTTAATGAAATGGTTTTTTTTAATAGCTTTTATAATAAACATTCCTATTGGTTTCAACGAATTTGTAGCCGTAGAATGGGCTCAATTGTCATTTGATATTATTTGGAAATTAGCCTTTGTGGTTATTGGCACTACTTTTCTTTCTTACCTTTTTAACATATACGCATTAAAACAATTAAGGCCTTCTACTATAGGTTCCTTTATTTATTTACAACCTGTTATAGCCGTCTTATTTGCTATTTTGGTTGGTTCAGATTCGTTGACTCCTATTAGAATTGGAGCTGCAGTTTTAATTTTTATAGGAGTATTTCTATCTACTCGTAAACCGAAATCTACTTAATTAAATCTTGTGGAGTCTGCTTAAACTTTCTGGTATCTTCTTTGGCTAATATTTTAAAATCTTCAGTTTTATCTAATCCATTTAATGCCGTAAAAAGAGTTTCTGGTATATCTCTTAATTTTCTTGTTTTTAAATCTATCCAACCACCTATCATAGTACAACGAGCCATATTTTTCCCTTTGCTATTATAAAAGTTTTGCTCAAACTCAAAATACATTCCCCCTTCAGATAATCCTTTCAATTCTAAAGAAACACGAATGGGTTCTCCAGGAAATATTTCTTTAAAATAAAACAAATGTTCGTTAAAGACAACTGGGCCAATATTATGAACTTCCATATTGTTTTGGTCAAACCCGTTTTCCATAAAATAACTCAAACGTGTATGACTCAAATAATTTAAATAACTACTATTTGCCAAATGCCTATTTGCATCTAAATCATTCCACCGAACTTCAAATTCTTTTATATACATTTTTTATATTTTCTCAAATGTAAATTACTTTTGGTTGTATGCCTAGTAATTTATTACATTGCTACATTAAGTTTTAATATTTAGATGCCTCATATAAAAAGCGAATACAATCCTCCTTGGATTTTTAAAAACGGCCATTTTTCAACCATTTACTCTGCTAAGCTCAGACCAACAATTAGCTTAGCTCAAGAAAGAGAACGAATAACTCTTCCAGATAATGACTTTTTAGATTTGGATTGGTCCTTTTCTAAAAATTCAAAAAAGAGAGTGGCAATATTGCTACATGGTTTAGAAGGAAATGCACAACGTACCTATATAAAAGCAGCAGGTTTACATTTAGTTAATGACAATTGGGATGTTGCCGCAGTTAATTTTAGAGGCTGTAGTGGCGAAAATAATCTTGCTTATCAATCTTATCATTCAGGGAAAACAGATGATTTAGAAACTGTAATTAAGCATATTCTTGAAAAAGATACCTATCAGGAAATCGTGTTGGTAGGCTTTAGTTTAGGAGCCAACTTATTATTAAAATATTTAGGTGAAAGAACAAGTCTTCCTAAGGAAATAAAAAAGGGGGTCGCAATTTCGGTTCCCACAAGTTTAAGAGGTTCCTTAGAAAGTTTAAACCAGTTTGAAAATTGGATTTATAGCACTGTATTTTTAATTAGTTTACGGAAAAAATACAAAATTAAAATGCCAATATTCAGAGATAAGATGAATCCTACAGATTTAAAAAATATTAAAACCCTAAAAGATTTTGATGACATTTACACCTCAAAAGCACACGGATTTAAAGATGCTTACGACTATTACCATAAAAACAGTAGCAATCAATTTATCCCAAATATTAAAATCCCCATTTTAATTTTAAATGCAAAAAACGATAGTTTTCTAGATCAAGATTGTTATCCATATGCAGTTGCTGAAAACTCCAAAAATATATTTTTAGAAACTCCTTTATTTGGAGGACATGTTGGCTTTCATCAAACCAATAACCAATATTATAGCGAAAAAAGAACCCTTCAGTTTTTAAATGAAAAATTACCACTTTTCTAATATATCCATTCCACACCACTCGCTCTAATTTAGTACCTTTGCCCAAATCAAAATTCGGTATATGATTCAATCCATGACAGGCTACGGGAAATCTGTAGTACAATTATCTTCAAAAAAGATTACTGTAGAAATTAAATCCTTGAACAGTAAAAATTTGGATCTTCACGCAAGGGTTCCTTCTTCCTATAGAGAAAAAGAATTGGAAATGCGTAAAACCATTTCAAAGTCATTGATTAGAGGTAAGGTAGATTTTAATTTATATGTTGAAATTACCGCTGAAGAAACCTCTTCAAAACTTAATGAGCCTGTAGTAAAGCAATATATGAAACAACTCTCTAATGTGGTAGAGGGAGAGGATGTAGAATTATTAAAAATGGCCATCCGAATGCCAGATGCTTTAAAAACGGAGCGTAAAGAAATTGAAGAAACCGAATTTAATGATATCCATAAAGCCTTAAATGAAGCCTTGATTGCGATTAACAAATACAGATCTGATGAAGGCCAGGTACTAGAAGAAGATTTTAAGTTACGATCTAATACCATATCAGAATTATTAGAACAAGTAATTCTAATTGATAGTGATAGAATTGACATTGTAAAAGAACGCCTTAGAAAAGCCGTTAGTGATTTAAACGAGTCTGTTGATGAGAATCGATTTGAACAAGAACTTATTTATTACCTTGAAAAATACGATATCACTGAAGAAAAAGTGCGTTTAAAAAACCATTTAAATTACTTTAATGAAGCTCTTGAATCTTCTGACTCTAACGGAAAAAAAATTGGGTTTATCTGCCAAGAAATTGGACGTGAAATAAACACCATAGGTTCTAAATCTAACCATGCACCAATGCAACAATTGGTAGTGCAAATGAAAGATGAATTAGAAAAAATTAAGGAACAAGCATTAAACGTATTATAATGACAGGAGGGAAATTAATTGTTTTTTCAGCACCTTCTGGAAGTGGAAAAACGACTATAGTACGACATCTTTTACAACAAGAAGAATTAAATCTAGAGTTTTCTATTTCTGCTACTTCTAGAGTACCTAGAGGTGAAGAAATTGAGGGTACAGATTATTATTTTATTAATTTAAAAGACTTTAAACAACATATAAAAAACGATGAATTTTTAGAATGGGAGGAAGTTTATCGTGATAATTTTTATGGTACACTTAAAACCGAAATTGATCGAATTTGGGCAATGGGTAAAAATGTTATTTTCGATATCGATGTGGTAGGTGGATTGCGTATTAAAAAGAAATACCCAAATAAAACCTTGGCTGTTTTTGTAAAACCACCTAGTGTAGATGAACTTAAAATCCGTTTAAAAAAACGCAAAACCGAGAGTGAAGAAAAAATAAATATGCGAATTGCAAAGGCTTCCGTGGAGTTGGCAACTGCCCCTCAATTTGATCATATTATAGAAAATAAAATATTGGATGTAGCATTAGAAGAATCTAAAGATTTGGTACTCCAGTTTATTGCAAAAGAACATGCCTAAAAATATTGGATTGTTTTTTGGAACCTATAATCCCATCCACGTTGGGCATTTGATTATTGCCAATCATATTGCAGAGTTTTCAGATCTCGATGAAGTATGGTTAGTGGTTACCCCTCATAATCCTCATAAAAAAAGAAATACCCTTTTAGAAGATACACATAGATTAGCAATGGCTCGTATTGCCATAGAAGATTATCCACACATTAAAGTAAGTAATATTGAATTCGACCTTCCACAACCTAATTATACTGTAAATACACTCGCAGTTTTAGAAGAAAAATATCCTGAGGATCGTTTTTCTTTAATTATGGGGGAAGACAATTTAAAGAGTTTTCATAAATGGAAAAATTTTGAGGTAATCCTTAAAAGACATTCCATATACATTTATCCAAGAATTTCTGAAGGAGCTGTGGAATCTCAATTCTCGAATCATCCACAAATTAAAAAGATAGCTGCTCCTATAGTTGAAATCTCTTCGACATTTATTAGAAAAAGCATAGCATCTAATAAAAACATACACCCGCTGTTACCACAAAATGTTTGGGAGTATATCGATGAGATGAATTTTTACAAATAGGAAAACCAATCTTAGATTCAACCTGAATTATTTTAACACTTTGTTTTCATTATTTACCAAATAGTGAAAAGTCTTATTTACAAGTTCATTTAGTTTAATCCCTTTTTTGAGTGCAATAATTGAAATTTCTTTATGCACCTTTTTAGATATTCTAACATTAAAAACCCCTTTATATATTTTGTTTGGTTCTTTCCCAATTTCTTTACAAGTTTCCAAATAATCAGTAACTGCATCTTCAAATCCTTTTTTTAGTTCCGAAACGGATTCTCCTTCAAAAAGCACTACATCATTAATACCCTCCATTTTTCCATAAAAAACTGAATCTTCTGAACAATAATTAACAGAACCGATATAATTTTTATATTCTAAAACATTTTTCATTTTTCTATAATTCTAATTTTTCTAATAATTGTCTTATCACATATTGTTTAACAATATTTCTAGGGTGTGGCTTATGTAAGCTTATAATATTTAATTCTCTATTTATAAATTTTCTCCTAGAACCTCCTGTTTTACTGTTATTTGATTTTTCAATATAACCAAGATAGTTTAATATTTTAATCAATTCCTCCCAAGTTAAATCATTCGGTATAGACTTAAATTTTAAAATTAACTTCTCTATCTTACTCATAAACAAATATACAATTTATTTGTAACTATTTATTAGTTACACATTTTTGTTTTATAAATAACAGTTATTGCTGTTAATTTGTAATGAGTGTTATTATTCTGTATTTTTGAATATATTAATATCATTATATGACAAATAAACCAAAGTTTGCTGTTTTTGGAGGAGGAAGTTGGGCAACTGCTATTGTTAAGATGCTTTGTGAAAACTTAGATGAAGTTGGATGGTATATGCGTAATACTTCTGCTATTGAGCATATTAAAGAACATAAGCACAATCCAAATTACCTGTCTTCAGTTGAGTTTAACACCTCTAAGCTAAAACTTAGCAACGATATTAATGAATTGGCAGATTATGCAGATATTCTTGTTTTTGTTATTCCTTCGGCATTTTTATATAAGGAACTAGAATTACTTACTGTCGAAATAAAAGACAAAGTGGTTTTTTCTGCCATTAAAGGGATTGTTCCTGAAAGTAGCCTAATTGTTGGAGATCATTTCTTTACGCATTTAAATATTCCATTTAAAAACATAGGAGTTATCACTGGCCCTTGCCATGCAGAGGAAGTAGCTTTAGAACGCCTTTCATACCTTACCATCGCTTGTGCAGACGATAAAAAAGCACAAATAGTTGCAGACCATCTAAGCTGTGATTATATAAAATGTAAAACTAGCGAAGATATTATAGGTACTGAATATGCCGCTATGCTTAAAAACATTTATGCAATAGCCGCCGGAATTGCACATGGTCTAGGATATGGGGATAACTTTCAAAGTGTATTAATGAGTAATGCAATACGCGAAATGAAAAAATATGTAAAAAAGACATACAAAATGAAGCGTGATATTAATGGTTCTGCATATTTAGGAGATTTGTTAGTTACTGGGTATTCCACTTTTAGTCGTAACCGAATGTTCGGAAATATGATAGGAAAAGGATACACGGTAAAAAGTGCACAAATGGAAATGAGTATGGTTGCAGAAGGATATTATGCTACTAAAAGTGCTTATTTGCTCAATCAGAAAAAAGATAAAAAGGCAAAAACTCCTATTATAGATGCAGTATATAGTATATTATATGAACGGAAAAATGCTAAAAAAGTGTTTAAAGAACTAACCGATAAGTTGGATTAATTATTTCGCTAAAACACAATCTTGCCCCATTAGGTCTATAAAAATGGCGTTTTCTTCTGAAATACTTTGAGGTTCAAAAATAAAGGTGCGATCAAAAAGTTTTCCTTCAGCAAAAAAAGTAACAATATATTCATTGGTAAAACTGAATACTTCTTCGGTTATCAATTCCACTTTTTTGCCAGAATGTGAAGGTAAATCTCCCAAACTGTGACGTAAGGTTGAAGTTTTATTGTTTTTACTTTCTCCCCTAGACAAGACCAAAACAGATTCTATTATTTCCTCCCGATTATTGATCACATACACATTCCAATTTTGAGCAAGAAAATCTTTATCCCATTCTTTAGTAGCAACAACCTGAATGTTTTCTGCAAAAGGAATTTTAATGTCTTTTTTCATAAAGAATATTTCGATTGTTTGTCTTTGCGAGGAACGTAGTGACGTGGCAATCTCATGAAATTTACATTAATTCAACAGATTGCTTCAGTTGCCTTAAAAGGCACCTTCGCAATGACGGTAAGCTTACAAACTTTTAAACTGCTCTAAAAAACGAACATCGTTTTCACTAAACATTCTAATATCTGGAATTTGATGTAGTAATAATGCGATACGATCGATCCCCATTCCAAAGGCAAAACCAGAATAAACTTCTGGATCAATATTACAGTTTTTAAGTACATTAGGATCAACCATTCCACAACCCATAATCTCTAACCAACCGGTTCCTTTGGTCATTTTATAATCGGTTTCTGTTTCTAATCCCCAATACACATCTACCTCAGCACTTGGTTCTGTAAATGGAAAGTAAGAAGGACGTAACCGAATCTTAGATTTCCCAAA